>ERZ1026856.27-NODE-27-length-119500-cov-6.448365_pt1 | contig 119500 bp, 121 predicted proteins | sample MGYA00380158_ERZ1026856 | MGnify/ENA primary metagenome ERZ1026856 (study PRJEB33269, sample SAMEA4719794) | human gut metagenome | biome: human-associated habitat; feature: organic feature; material: feces | place: Cameroon | collected 2013-10 ... | reverse complement strand
CCTTGAAAATCAAGGGCTTGAAAAATCAGAAAAAGAAAAAACGAAACGCCGTTCTGCGAGAACAGAACGGCGGTTTTGTGAAGTGGCTTCGGCTTAGAGTTTGCAGTCTTTGCCGGTGCAGATGTATGGTTCCCAATCTAAATCCAAGGTATCCATTTGCAAGAAGTCCGTTTCCCGTATATCCACGTCCTTTATGTCGTACAATTCCCTCGGATACACTCTCATTTCCTTTGAATAGCGTTTATAACTTTTCAAAAGCCTGCCATGCTTATCCACTATAAGGTTCAACGGAATGCCGAAAGCATCATTCACCTTTTCTCCCTCCGGAAAAATATAGTTAATGAGGTTGTTCCATTTGTTTTCGTTTGCAGTGCAGAATTCTTTCCTTTTATCTGAGAAATAATACGGCACAACATTAAGATTATATTGTTTAAGAAGGTTTGGAACATGCTTTATACCGCCGGTATCCTCCAATATGAAGTACCATTTTACGGTTTTGGTGTCGTAAGACTTCATAATGCCGGGGTAGGTAAGTTGCATGTGTTCCTTACAGGGACCGCAACATGGAGAATAAAAGACAACAAACTTATAACAAGAAGTATCGTCAATCAATAATCTCTTCAAGTCGTCCGCATTCAATGCCTTGAACTCCGAATGCTTGGCAGCATATTTTTGAGACCGCGAAGTTTCAATACATAACTGTATGCAAGAAACGCAACACAATGTAAGGACGGTAAGAGACAGTAATAAATAAATCTTTCTTTTTATCATGATAGCACAGTATTACTCTCCGCAAAGATATAACAAAAAAACGATACAACAATAAAGCCAAATATATTTTGAAATAATCGTCTCACAAATGCACACATTGATAAGGCATTTAGCGTAACGCCATTTGGGGAAAATAAATCGCCGAAAGAATTTTCTGAAAGGGCGTTTCGTGAAATCCTTTCGGCGTTTCAGTAAGGTGAGTTGCAAGTGTCGGAAAATCAGAGACTGAGAAAGAGCAGGGAAATGGCGTAAGTAGCAAGGGTTACAAGGATACCGCTTTTGAAAAATTCGCGGAAACTTATCTTTACGCCGAGTTTGTCGGCGGATTCTATAACTATGATATTTGCCATGGCTCCGAGGATTGTGGCATTACCTGCAAGGGTGGAGGCAGAGGCGAGTGCAAGCCACAGGGTTTGGGAGTCGGCGGTGTGCATAAGGGGTAACATAAGGACGGTATAGGGTACGTTGCTGAGGATTTGGCTCATAACAATACTGATACCGTGAATGCTTAAAATGCCTGCGAGATTGTCTTGAAGCGGAAGATTAAACATGAAGTCCAATACGCCCGTATGACCTACCGCTCCTACGACTATGAAGAGCGAGGCGAAGAAAAGCAACAGCACCCAATCGACTTCTTTCATCAGTTCGGCAGGCTTGTGGTCGGAAAGCAATATGGCAAGTGAGGAAGCTGCCAAGGCGAGGACACATAAGGGAAGGTTGAGGATTTTTCCCAAGAAGAAAGCTATCGTGAGCAGGAGGAAGATTACGGCAGAGGTGAGTTTGGGCTTTTTGAGCGTTGTTTTCATGCTTTCATGCTTCAAGGGTGTTTTGTCGGAGAAGTCTTTGCGATAGACAAATCGTATAACAGCAACGATAATCAGCATTCCAAGCATGGAAATCGGCAGAAGGTGAAGCATGAATTCCGAATAGGTCATGCCGCTGTTGATGCCTATGAGCATATTTTGAGGATTGCCCGTCATGGTCATGAGACTGCCGGCATTGGAAGCAAGGATTTCTGCCATCAGGTAAGGCAGGGGATTCAGTCCCGAGCCTATACAAACGGATATGATGATAGGCGTGAATATCAGAACGACTGCGTCATTGACTAAGAAAGCAGATGCAATGCCGGTAATGAAGACCGTATAGACAAGAAGTTTGAAACGGCTTGTGGCAAAGAGCAGAATTTTGGACGCAGCTGCATCAAAAAAGCCGTCAGCCTTCAATACGGAAATCATTAACATCATTCCCAAAAGCAGGAATATGGTATTGAAGTCTATAAAGCTCACTGTCTCTTGCAGATTCACCACTCCGAAGCACAGCATTGCCACCGCACCGACAAAAGCCGCCGTCGGGCGGTCTATATTCAGCCTCGGCAGCTTGGTGAATATTATTCCGATATAGGTAAGTGCAAATATAATGGTAGCAATAAGCCCTGTACTCATGTCAAGCGTTTATTGCGTGGAACGCAATCCCTGTACGGTTTATTGCTTGCCCAAGAGTGCGAACATATTCTTCTTGTATGCTTCGACGCCGGGCTGGTTGAAGGGATTGACACCAAGCATATACGCACTTAAAGCACAAGAAAATTCAAAGAAATAAAGCAAGCCTCCTATGCTTTCAGCGTCTATCTGCGGCACACACAACTTCACCTGCGGCACACCACCGGAGATATGAGCCTTTTGCGTTCCGCATTCTGCCTTTTGATTGATTTCATGCATGGAATACTTCAAGAGGTAGTTCAAACCGTCGAGGTCTTTCTCCTCACGGGGAATTTCAACATGACGATTGCTTTTTCCGATGCTTATGACGGTCTCGAACATCAATCTTTCTCCCTCTTGAACGTACTGACCGAGGGAATGCAAATCCGTGGTGTTCAACATGCCGACAGGGAACAGCCCCTTGCCGTCCTTGCCTTCGCTTTCGCCGAAGAGCTGTTGCCACCAAGCGGAGAGGAATTGCAGTTTCGGTTCATAGACGACAAGGATTTCCAATTTCTTTCCGCCTTTGTATAATATGTTACGCAAAGCAGCATATTTCCAAGCGGGGTTTGCAATGCTTCTCTCTTCAATCAGGCGACTCCGCATCTTGCTTGCACCTCTCAACAATGCCTCCACATCTACGCCTGCCGCCGCCGCAGGAAAGAGACCCACGGGAGTGAAAACCGAAAACCTGCCTCCCACATCGTCTCTTATGATAAAACTCTCGTAAGCGTTCTCTCGGCACATCTGTCGCAAAGCTCCCTTATGTTCGTCCGTTATTGCGATAATCCTATCCTTGGCTTCCTTTTTGCCATACTTCTTTTCCAAGGCATGACGCAGCACACGGAACGCCACGGCAGGCTCTGTCGTTGTGCCTGATTTTGAAATCACACAAAGACAATACTCCTTATGTTGCAACAATTCGAGCAAATCAGCCATATAATCTTCGGAAAGATTTGTTCCGGCGTAAATTATCTTGCAGAAATGCGGCTTTCCGTAATTTGAGAATGCCGATTGCAGAGCGGAAATCACCGCCTTGGCTCCCAAATACGACCCGCCGATGCCCACAACGACCAATATTTCTGCTTTCTTCTGCACAAGCGTCGCCACTCTCCTCAATTCGTCAATTTGTTTACGGTCTGTGCTTACAGGCAAATCCCGCCAGCCCAAGAAGTCATCGCCTTCGCCACCTCCGTTACACACAAGCGAATGAGCCTTTTTCAAACTCTCCAAAACCTCTTCCGAAAACACTTCTCCGGGAGCAAAACCTGCCAAATCAAAATCAAGTTCCATAATTACACGTCTTGTTTCACTTGCAAAGATACAACATTCCCCGGAACAATGTTCAAAATCCGCAAAAACAAACTCTCTTTTCCATGAGATGATTTTCCCGATAACAACCAAATAATCCCCATTCCCAACCCACAAACAAGCCGAAGAAACCATATTCGAATTAAATGACTACCTTTGTACCCGAGATACACGGCATATAATCTCAAAAAGAAAGGGAAAGAAGTGCTTATCAAGCGAATAAATGAATGAAAAATTGGAGTAGAGAGGAAACAATAATAGCTTTTAAGCCTATTGCAAGATAGCATTCAAGAATAGTAGTAAACAACACCCTCTTATAATTCACTATGCTCAAATTCTCGGACGCACGCCAAGTGCTTTGAATATGAAGATTGGAAATATTGGAAGATTAGACCCCGAATTAAAAACACAAGGCATAAAAGGATTGACGCATGGAGCAAAGATGGAACAAGAAATATGGGACGAATTTTATGCCAATCCCGAAAGACTTGTATTTGAGAGTGAACGCTTGATAGCAAAGTTCTCTAAGAAAAATATAGAAGAGATAACCGATATAGATATTACTAATTTGCCAGAAGGAAAGGAGCGAGAGACTGTCATAAAACAAAGAGTGAACCAATCCTTTTTTCGTTCTGTTGTAATGAGTTCCTATAATTATCGTTGTTGTATATCCAGCGTGGGAAATCCTCAGCTGTTGGAGGCTTGCCATATAGTGGATTGGACAACAGAAGTTGCAAATAGAACAAACCCGAAGAATGGTTTGTGCTTAAATTCTTTCTTTCACAGGGCATACGACCAACATTTGATAGCTATTACACCCGATTATAAAGTACTTCTCGCCGAGGAGCTAATCGCTAAAACTGTAAATGTTGCATTCAAAACTTATTTGAAAGCGATAAATGGAAGTCTTATTGCCTTGCCAGATAAATTCAAACCGCAAAAAGACCTTTTGGAACTTCATTATAAGGCATTTCTGAATAGAGAAATAAAGTAATGGTTTACAGCAAGTTCGTATTCAAAAATTCTTTCGCCGTTTCATTGTGATTCAAACGGCGATTCGTGAAATTCTTTCGGCGTTTTATTTTCTTCAATCGCCGTTTCGGTAAAGCCAGTTGTGATTATCGGAATGACTGATTGGTAAAGATGGGAGAGGGGTGCCGCAAGGTGGAAACCGAACCTTTTCGCAGTTTAGCAAAAAATCCGTATCTTTGCTGCGGATATTCATTATAAAGAAGTGTGTTTATGAAAAGAGGTAATGTTTTCGGTGTTCTTGTTTTTGCGTTTTTGTTTTTATTAGGCTTTAATGCTGCATTGTGGTGTCAAGAGGCAAAGAGGGTGCTTTTCATCGGCAACAGCTATGTTTATACGAACAATCTGCCACAGGTTTTGAGCCGAGTGGCAGAGCATAATGGCAAAAGGATTGTTTGCGAGAGCAGTACGATGGGCGGTTATACTTTTTGGCGTCATCTTGCAAGCCCTGCCACATTGGCAAAAATTCAAAGCGGAAATTATGATTGCATCGTATTGCAGGGGCAGAGCCAAGAGGTTGCTTTTCCCGATGAACAATTTTATTTTCAAGTCTATCCCAATGCCATGAAGTTGGATTCGGTTTGCAAGGTGTACAATCCGCAAGCAAGGATTATCTTTTTCGGCACATGGGGTTACAGATACGGCGATGCAATGAACTGTCCGTACTACGAAGCTTTCTGTACGTTTGAATCCATGACCGAAAGGCTGACGGAGAATTATAGGCTTATGGCAAGAGATTTCCGTTCCGATATGTCGCCTGTGGGAGAGGCGTTCTTGCAGTCTTTCCTTACAGATTCCACTGTGGTCTTGCATTCCTCCGATAACTCGCACCCTGCAATGAACGGTACTTACCTTGCGGCTTGTTGCTTTTATTGTTCCATTTTCGGGGAAGCATTGGCAAGCGTTCCAGCAATAAACGGTATAAGTACCGATGTGGCGGAGTATTTTATGCGGATTGCGAATAGGACTGTGGTCGAACGCCGGAACGAATGGAACTTTTCCGAACTTTCATCCGATATTTCCGAAGTAGGCGAGAGGTGCTTGCCGGATTTCAAAGCCTATCTGCGTTCCGGAAACCTGCTTCGTTTGGAGAGTAAGGGTATATCGGGAGAGGCGCAGGTGGATTTGATTTCGGCAGATGGCAGGATAATTGCAAGCCTCAGACGTTTCATTCCGCTCGGCGGAGCCATAGATATTTCGCTTCCGCAGTATCGAGGCTTGATGTTCATTAAATTGACAAACGGTTTGCACACTATTTGCAAACCTTTGCCCGTAACAAATTTCTGAAACGCCGCTTCACCAAAATAAAACGCCGTTCGATTTTTCATATCCTTCGCAACATACGAATGATACTGAGAGTATGCGGGAGAAATCGACGCTGTTGTCATTCGCAAGTTCGTTTGTCGTCTTCTGTAATGATAAGAAGACGGAAGAAAAAGAGGATAGCTTGAAGTGGATAAAGTACTTTTCCGTTAATATTGAAAACATAGGAAACGGACGTTGCAGTAGGAGAGGAACGCATCGGCGTCAACTTGTCTGAATAAGTGAATTGAACAACTAAGTTTATCCGTTTCACGGTGTAATTCATGAAAATTTTGTTTGCGAAAGACTGAAATAATTTCTTTGAAGTACGAAAGTCTGGAATGATTTACTTTTTAGCTGCAAAGGAAACAGCCTTGATATTCATTGCGTTAGTTAGTTAGTTAGTTAGTTAGTTAGTTGCGGAAAGGTGTCTGAATGTTTTGCCATGTTAAAAATATATCCTATATTTGTGGCGGGTTTTGGTGTTATTACGAGCCGACCAAAATCCAAAACGGAATTATTTACGGCTCTATCAAGAAAAACATTTTTACAATGGTAAAGAAAACATTTTTGATTGCGGCTTTGATGCTGTGCGGTATCGGAGCAATGGCTCAGTATAATATGAGCAAGGCAGAGGGTTTCAAAAGGCACAACTTCGGATTGGGTGTGAACTTCGGCAGTTTCCCTCTTCATAAGGATTATTGTGAAGCGATTGCAACGCATGGTTGGATGACCGATATAAGGGTTACGAGCGCTTTTGCATGGAACATTTCGTTCAAGTATGAGTATATGTTCAACAAAAAGTTCTCCTTGTCAGCGGAGGCGGGGTACACCAATCAGCGTTTGGGGATACGCAGCGATGTATATTATCCCATACCTGCGACAGGCACTTCTTCGCATATAAGCGAGTATTCGACCATGGGAATACATCAGTTGTATGTTCCGATAATGGCGAACTACCGTTTGAGGGTGGCTGATTGTGCGAACTTCGTAATCGGTGCAGGTGTCAATGCCTCTCTTGCTTTCAAGGATAAATTCGAGACGAAGGATTTAACGGGCAATGTCGGAGTGAAGTTCAAGAATGCGGTGGATATGGATTTCGTTTTGAGGGCAGGTTTTGAAATCGGAAGCCTTCACAGAATGCAGGTTAATGCAACGTACATGGTTTCTCCGATGTATAATTTGGAGTTTTACAGGGGAGAGTATAGTTCCATCTTTTCCGCCCAAGAGGGAGACAATGTATCGAGGTTGATGTTCGGTTTTACGATATTCTTATAATATATAAATAGGTATAGTCGGGCTGTATCAAGAACAGATTGCAAGGAGGACAGGCATGAGAGCTGGAAGAGGGCTTTCATGCCTGCATTTTATTTTGCCGCCTTGGCTGCTGTTCGGATTTTTTTCGTACCTTTGTACGTTGATTTTAACGTATTATTGAACGCAGAATGGATTTGGAGAACGAAAGAATACACAGGGTAAACATCGAAACCCAGATGAAGCAGGCGTATATCGACTATGCCATGAGCGTCATCGTTGCGAGAGCTTTGCCTGATGCGAGAGATGGTTTGAAGCCCGTACACCGGAGAATACTTTATGCCATGGGGGATATGGGAATGACTTACAATACCAAGCATAAGAAGTCTGCCAGAATCGTGGGTGAGGTACTCGGTAAGTACCACCCTCATGGGGATAGCTCTGTTTACATGGCAATGGTGAGAATGGCTCAAAAGTGGTCGTTGAGATATACCATGATTGATGGACAGGGTAACTTCGGTTCGATAGATTTGGATCCGCCTGCTGCGATGCGTTACACCGAGGCAAGGATGTCGAAGATTGCTTCGGAGATGTTGGCGGATATAAATAAGGATACGGTCGATTTCACGAATAACTTCGATGACAGTTTGCAGGAACCGACTGTGTTGCCTGCCAAAATTCCTTATCTTCTGGTCAATGGTACGAACGGTATCGCTGTGGGTATGGCCACGAATATGGCTCCGCACAATCTGACGGAGGCAATCAACGCCATAATTGCTTATATAGATAATAAGGATATTACGATCGATGAATTGATGCAGTACATCAAGGCTCCGGACTTTCCGACAGGTGGAGTAATTTATGGTTATGACGGAGTGAGGAGTGCTTTCCATACTGGAAGAGGACAGGTCGTAATAAGGGGAAATGCCCACTTCGAGCAGGATAAGCATTCGGACGCCGAGCAGATTGTTGTTACCTCTGTGCCTTATCAGGTCTGCAAATCCGATATGATTAAACACCAAGCCTCTTTGGTGGAAGAGAAAAAGATTGAGGGTATTTCGAGGATAAAGGACGAGAGTAATAAGGACGGTATCAGGATTGTTTATAAGCTTAAACGCGATGCGATGAGCAACGTTGTTCTGAACAAACTTTATCAGTACTCCGAGCTTCAATCGTCTTTCTCGATTAACAACATAGCCCTCGTGAACGGTAAGCCGAAGTTGCTTAACCTGAAAGACATGATAGAGTGTTTCGTCGAGCATAGAGAGGTTGTCGTCGAGAGACGGACGAGGTTCGAGTTGGGTAAGGCGGAAGAGAGAATGCACATCGTCGAAGGCTTGTTGAAAGCGTTGGATTTCATCGATGAGATTATCTCTTTGATAAGAAACTCCGCCACGATATCCGAAGCGAAAAGTCGTTTGCAGGAACAGTTCGGTTTTTCCGAAATTCAAGCGGCTGCAATCGTTGCAATGAGGCTCGGTCAGTTGGCAGGATTGGAACGCCAAAAGCTGCAAGACGAGTTCAACGAACTTTCGGCGTTTATTTCCCGTTGCAAAGAGATATTGGAAAACCACGATGTGTTGATGCAGGTGGTCAAAGACGAACTTGTTGACATAAAAGAGAGGTACGGAGACGAGCGTTTGTCGCAGATAGAATACTCTTCTTCCGATTTCAGGATAGAGGACATGATTGCCAATGAGGAAGTGGTAGTTTCCGTTTCCCACATGGGTTACATCAAACGCACGCCTTTGTCGGAGTATAAGGTACAGAACCGAGGCGGAAAGGGCAGTCGGGGAGGAGCTTTAAGAGATGAAGACTTCATAGAACATGTTTATACGGCTTCGATGCACGATTATATTCTCTTCTTCACCGAGAAAGGAAAGTGTTACTGGCTCAGAGCGTTCGAACTTCCGGAGGGAACGAAGACGACGAAAGGCAGAATGATTAAAAACATTCTCAACATAGAGGACGGCGACTGTATAAAGGCACACGTTACGACAAAAGACCTTAAAGACAAGGATTACGTGAACAGCAACTACATCGTGATGTGTACGAAGAAAGGTCAGATAAAGAAAACCACTCTTGAAGCATACTCGCGTCCGAGAACAAACGGTATAATCGCCTTCGGCATCAAAGAGGGTGATGAATTGCTTGAAGCAAGGCTCACAAGCGGCGAAGACGAAATCCTTATAGCGGCGAAGAACGGTAAATGTATTCGTTTCAACGAAAGTACCGTCAGACCGATGGGACGAGGTGCTGCCGGTGTGAAGGCAATCACTTTGGCTGATGAAAAAGACGAAGTTGTAGGAATGGTGGTTGCCAACGAAGAGAGCGACATCCTTGTCGTTTCGGAGAACGGTTACGGAAAACGTTCCAAGCTGGAAGAGTATCGAATCACCAATCGGGGCGGCAAAGGTGTTAAAACACTTAACATAACCGAGAAGACGGGAGATTTGGTCGCCATCAAGGAGGTAAGCGATGAGGACGACCTGATGATAATGAACCGTTCCGGATTGACGATAAGAATGCACGTTTCCGATTTGAGGGTTTTGGGCAGAGCCACACAGGGAGTGAAGTTGATAAACATCAAATCCGGCGATGCCATAGCCTCAGTAGCAGAAATAAGCAAGGAAGAAGACGAAGAGGAAACAATAAACGATGAAAGCACTTCGTTAGAAGAAACAACAAACGAACAATAAAATCAATACGATGAAGAGAAAAATCATATTTGCAGCATTGCTCGCCGCTACGATGGGCGCTTCTGCACAAACGATGAAGGTACAGAGTGCCTACTCCGACATGAAAAACGACAGGTGGAAGAACGCAATGGCAAACATAGAGGAGGCTTGCGTGCATGAAAAGACGAAAGACGATGCCAAGACATGGAATTACGCCGGCTTGATATACTCCAAGTTCGTCGAACTATCCCAATCCGAAGACCCGAAAGACCAAAAATTGCTTAAAAAGCAAAAAGTGGACGTTCCTATCTACGAATTGGCAGACAAAGCGGAGAATGCTTTGATTAAATCAATAGAATTGGAAAAGGCAGCAGGCACAAACGAGTTCATAACCACGTCCAACGGAGCCTTAACCTTTATTTCCGGTGTTCAACTCACAAGAGCCATAGACGTATTCAACAGCGGCAAATATGAAGAAGCCATACCTTTGTTTGAAAGGGTCATCAAGGCCTCCACGCTTTGCGGTCGTAAGGAAGTAACCGAGAAAGCAAAACTCGTTATGGCGATGAGCTACGATGCATTGAAGCAAAAAGACAAAGCAGTCGAGATATACAGAGACTTGGTTAAAGCCGGAACAAGCGAAAAAGAGGCTTACATAAATCTTTACGTAGCCAACAATGCGGCAGGTGAGAAAGATAAAGCCATAAACGTCTTGAAAAGAGGAGTAAAAGTCCTTCCGAAAGACATACAGTTGAAAGCCCTTTTGGGAGGAGCTTACTTGCAGGTCGGAAACAAGGAAGAAGCTGAAAAAATGGTACAATCTTTGCTTGCCATGGGAGCAGAAAATCCGGAAATCCTTAACTATGTGGGCGGTATATACAGAGATGCCGACGACATGGCAAAAGCCGAAGAATACTACAACAAATCCCTTTCATTGAAAGCAGACCAAACAGATGCTTACCTCGGACTTGGTTCGACATATTTCAACAAAGGAATTGCAACATTGAAAGAAGCCGAAAAAGTTCCTTTGGATGACATGACCGGAGCATACGACAAAATGAAAAATGAAGCATTCGAATATTTCAAGAAAGCAATTCCGAACTTCAAAAAGGTATTAGAGACCAAGCCAAACGATTTTCAAAGTTTGAAAGCGTTGAGAAACATCTATTCGCTTTTGCAGATGAAAGCGGAATATCAGGAAATCGACGCAAAGTTGAAGCAAAAATAATTGCGAAGTTTAAGATAAGTTTTCCTTTTACGAAGGAAGTACGCCGAGAGGCAGTGCTTCCTTTTTTTCTTTGTTTCGTTCCTCTCTACTTTACATAATAGCAATTATGTTCCAAAAGGGGTTTGGAAAATCAGGTAGCAGATTTAGATGTGTTTTTCAAGGATTTACCTATAAATCCGACCATCTCGGAAAATTCCAAAATCCGCTGTTTAAGACATTCCGACACAAGAAATTTTCCGCAAAATGCCTTTTCGCTTTTCTCATGTAAAATCCCTACCTATGCTGCCGAAATACATATTTCCAAACAAATCTTCTCGAAAACTCCATCTTCAAATACTCAAACACAAATCCTCATTCAAACAATGGCAAAAATGCCTCATTTATAAGAAGTCCTTATTATGCGAATTGCTTTCACCGAATCGATTTTCTCTTTCGCCCTTTTATTTTCTTGAAACGCCCTTTCGATTTAATGAAACGCCCTTATGGTAAAACCGTGATTTAGAGGTATTAAGGCATTATACTCACAAAGCTTTCCGAGTCTTCAAAATAAACTTTCCATCAGGCTGTCATAAGCGAATATACTCGCCATATTTCTCTCATTTTCAAGCAAATGATTACTGCTCTAAGTAAAAGAAATCACTACATGAGAATAAATAATCAACAATAAATCGAGTTTTTTGTCGAAAATACTCTGAAATTATTTTGTTAGTTTGAGATATTTATCATATCTTTGCAGCATCGACCATCAAAATCATATTGTCTCATGAAGCTCTACAATATGATTGAGGTGAATTATAGGTAAAAATAAAAAGAGCTTCGATACTATAAAAACGTATTATGTTTAAAAAATTAAAAAAAAGGTAACAATCCCTACAATGGCAGTTTTATTGCTTTTTAGTTGCAACGAGAAAAATGATGATTTGGATTTGTTTGACACATCTCCTAATATCCTATTAAAAAACAGTAGTAGTTTAGAAAATTATCGCTCATTCGATTCTTTCGATGAAATGTATTCTGAAATTGAACGTTTATCAGAATTAAGTTTTGAAGAACAAATAGCGGAAGAAAAAAATCACAATTTTATATCCGCCAACAGATTATCAGAAGAAATTGATTTAGCAGATGAAGAGATATTTAAGCCATACAGCGAATTGAGCGAAGAAGAATTAGAAAAACTCCCACGAAGGATTTCTGAGTTACACGAAAAATATTCTTATATGTTCGTTGTGGACACCTTGGAATATGGAAGTTTATATGAAAATCTTAATATCTATGATTACAATTTAGCCAAGGTGGTAAATAAAGATTTTATAGTGAAAATTGGCGGAAAAATTTATCAATTCAATAGAGATGTTATAAAAATCATTGATGATGGAAGCGATATAAAGATTTCTTCAATGAAAGCAGCAACTGTAAGTGATGCAAATGCAGGTATCTCAATTCAATCCGTAGGAGGAAATAATAACCCTGGTTCTGTGGTGAAAAGTGCAGAGAAAACAAATGGACCTTATAAGGTTATAATTTACAATACATTCAATCAAAAATTATTGAATAGTAACGAACATCTCTATGCCACATCTTTCAAAATGACATTTAGAGTACTGAAAAAGTATTTCGGCAAATGGTATTTGAATCACAAAGCTATCATAAATTTTGATATCAGATATTTTGGAAACACCGTACAAGGATATAGGTTTAATAATCAAGGTATTGCAGTAAATGAAACTCATAGTTGGAGTGATGCGAAAGTAGGTAGAACCAATAAGAAAGAACATACACTTTCTCTTTGGCATAAGGGAAATATAAGTAACAATATTAAAAAACCAGAAGAGCATTACAATACCTATGGCAACCTTCCTTGTATTTACAATATAACAAACAGAGTTACCGTTAGATGTAGTAGCAATAGAACTATATCTTTTAATTTGAGTTATTAACGCAAAAACATTCTTATATGAAAAAAGCATTTGCAACATTGGCACTTTTGACTTGTGTATTCACAGCGGTGTCGCAGGATTTCAAAAAACATTCGTTCGGAATCGGTATAGGCGGAAGCAGCTTCCCGATTGTGAAGTCTTATTCTGACTTTATGAACAATACCGATGGATTTAATCTTTCCAATGCCTTTGTTACGAGTCTGTCTTTGAAGTATGATTATGCCTTTAATGCCGGATTTTCGCTATCATTGGAACCAAGCTACCTTAACACCTACCTTTCATACAGAGATGCCTATTATGTTCCTGACTTGATTAACAATACAACAACTCTCGCATATGGTTCAAGCGGCACTTCGGTATATGTACATCAGCTCGATATACCTTTGATTGCCAATTTCCGGTTCCCGATAGTGGAGAATGTAAAATTACTTGCCGGACTTGGGGCAAGTGCATTGGTGAATTTCAAAAAGGAAATAAATTTTTACGATGAACCTACATTCTCTACCGTAAACGGACGTAATGCCTTGTCTTTCAAAAACAGCATTATACCGGAATTTCTCCTGAGAGCCGGCTTGGAAATCAGCACAAAGCATAGAATTTGGTTAAATGCTTCGTATCATTTCTCGCCGGTCAAAAACGCATATTACACAATGCTTGGAAATGGCAGCATTCCGGCTACCGACTATGAAGAAATGAGGATTTCAAAACTGAAGTTCGAGTTCGCAATCTTCCTCTAAATAAGCGAGAGAAGATTTACCGACTAAAAAGAAAGCTACGCAGAGATTGCGTAGCTTTCTTCGTAAAAAATGACAAAATTAAGTTTCCTTACTGTGTCGATAACAACTCTTCCGCATTCGCCATTGCGGCGGCGGTCGGTTCGCCTGCCGAAAGCAGGCGTGCTATCTCAAAAATCCGTTTTTCCCTGTCGAGGAGTTCTATGCCGCTTTCCGTCACTCCGTTCTTCTCCTGCTTGTAAACCATGAACTGATAGTCCGCCTTGGCAGCCGTTTGCGGCAAATGGCTTATTGCAATCACTTGTGTGTTTCGGCTTATGCGTAACATAATCCCCGCTGCCATGGAAGCAGCCTGTCCGGATATGCCGCTGTCGATTTCATCGAACACTATAGTCGGCAAACTTCTCTTTTCGCTCACTAAAGCCTTCAATGCCAACATCAGCCTCGACAATTCACCTCCCGAAGCTACCTTTTCAATCGGACGAAGCATGTTTTCCTTTGCTTTGTTGGCATTAAACAAAAACTCTATCTCACATGCGGCATCTGCATCTAAATCAATCTTTTTATTCAATTTGATTTTAAGCACCGCAGCCTGCATTCCCATATCTGCCAAAAGCCCGCAGGTCTCTTGCTCCACCCTCTCTGCAGCCTCTTTTCTTTGCTCGAAAATCTTCTCTGCCAAAGTTCGCAATTCCTCTTGCAACTCCTGCAATTCTTTTTCCAACTCCGCTTTCTCGTTCTGCAAATCCTCTTCTCCGGAAAGGGTTTCGGAAAACTTCTCCTGCAAGGCAAGCAACTCTGCCACGCTTTGCACTTCGTGCTTACGCTCCAAGGAATAAATCAAATCCAGACGCTGTTTCACCGTTTCCAAACTCTCAGGATCGAAATTCAAACTCTCTCCTATATGTTGCAATTCAGCATAAATATCTCTCAATTCTATCAATGCCGACTCGCTTCTTTGTGCAAGTTCGCCGAGCTTTTCGCTACTTTTTGCAGTCTTCGCAAGATTGTTTTTCACTTGAAGCAAATTCGGAAGAATGGCAGGGTAATCCTCTGCCTCGAATAAAGATAGGGAACTCGAAATACACTCCCTTATTTCCTCGCTTGCCTCCATGAACTCCAAGTTCTTTTCCAACTCTTCCTGTTCTCCGGCTTTCAACTTCGCCTTCTCCAATTCCTCATAGACGTAAACATTATACGAGTTCTCCTTTTGCAATCCTGACAATTCCTCTCCCACTTGCGAAAGTCTGTTTTTCTTTTTTCTGTAAACGGAAAACAAGCCTGCATACGAAGAAAGAGAGTCCGTTTCCGGCAAAAAAGAATCCAAAATCGAGAATTGGTAATCCTTATCGTTAAGTTTCAATATATTGTGTTGGGAATTTATATCTATTATCCGCTCCGACAACTCTTTCATCACCGCAAGCGGAACAGGAGTATCGTTAACGAAGGAACGGGACTTGCCGCTCGGCAGAATTTCCCTGCGGAACACGGTTTCGTGTTCGTAATCCAATTCGTTTTCATCGAAGTATTTGCGATAGCTTTCTTCAAGTAAGAATACAGCTTCGCTGACACACCTTTTCTCTTTGTCGAACAGCACATCCTTATCGGCTCTCTGTCCCAAGGCAAGAGCCAAAGCCTGCAAGATTATACTCTTTCCCGCTCCCGTTTGTCCGCAAATAACGCCGAAACCCTTTGAAAACTCTATGTTTTCGGAGCGTATCAAAGCATAATTCTCTATTTTCAAACTCTTAAACATTGTCTTCTCTCCTACTTTTCCCATATAAGCCTACGCTTCACTTAATCGGACATTCCAAAAGCCTCTCTCCGTTCAATTCAGCCGTAAGAACCTCTCCCGCTTCAAGCGGAAAAGCCTCTTCGGTCAGTGAAACGAAAATAACATCACCCGTTTTCAAGGTCATGGACGAAGAAATCTTCTCCACATTTACGAAAAAATCCTCCAATAACCCGACTTCCGTTTCAGCCAACACCTTTTCGCCCGACAAGAAACGCAATTTCGTTCCACCCTGTGGCAACATATCTTTCTTCTTCCAGCCTCCGAGTACGAAAGAATAGTCGAAAGACGATGCAAATGCCCCTTTCAAGGCAGGCTTTCTCACATCCAACGCAAGGGAAACGTCCTCATAATATTTAGGAAGAAGATTCAAAGGCAGGCTTTTGCAAATACGACTTATCCTTATCGCAATCCCCGGATACGCTTCCACGCCTCCCTCCTTTTCATCGGGAAGATAGAACGCTTCTCCTTCGTCAGAAACAGTATTGTCGCTTTTCAATACCACTTCATCGCCCTTGCAGCAAATTATCTTCATCTTCGCATTCCGGATTTCAATCTTCGCATTCTTATTTCGCTCACAAGACGCTTGGTGCTTAGCGGAAACTCGCTTTTCATTATCCAATCGTAATATGCAGGCTCCTCTCTGAACACCTCTTCCACCACTCTGCCTTTATGTTTTCCGAAGTTGAAACACTCTCTGCCCTGTTTGTCATAAACGAAATAGCCTGTCAAATCAGCCCATTTGCTGTTAGCTGTGAAATCTGCCAAAGCCTTCATGTCGTTCACCACAGGGACAGACACGTTTCCGTCCCTATCTTTATATTCAACGCCGTTATATCTGTCCAACTGAGCCTTCAACACCTCCAATGTTGCTCTTGTGTCTGCACCCGCAGTATGAGCGTCTTCCAAAGGTTTGTTCAAGTAAAACTTCACCGCACCTGCCAAGGTTCTCGGCTCCATTCTGTGGAATATGTTCTGCACATCGATGAAGCGACGGTTTGCCAAAGGGAACTCGACGCCCGCTCTCAAAAACTCTTCCACCAATAAAGGCACATCGAACTTGTTGGAATTGTATCCGCACAAGTCCGCATTGCCGATGAACTGTGCAATCTTCGGAGCAGCCTCCGCAAAAGTGGGACAATCCTTCACATCCTCGTCCCTGATTCCGTGAAGAGCCGTCGTCTCTTCCGGAATATGAATACCCGGGTTGAATCGCATGACCCTTTCCTCCTCCTTGCCATCCGTTCCCACCTTTATCATGCACATCTCCACTATATGAGCCTGTCCGATGACCAATCCCGTCGTCTCCAAATCGAAAACCACCAAGGGTTTGCTCAATTTAAGTTCCATTATTGCTTGTCTTTTATGATTTCAACCAACTCCAATTCGAATACAAGCGGCGAATAAGCAGGTATCTCGCCTCTTTGACGATTTCCGTAACCGAGAGAAGACGGCATGACGACAATTCCTTTCTCCCCTAGACTCATCAATTTCACGGCTTCCTCGAAACCTTTTATCATCTGACCCTTTCCGATTGTGAATTCCAAAGGCTCGTATGAACGTTGTTCCATATACTTTCCCGCCTTCTCGGCTTCCTCCTTCACGGAGGTGTCGAACACCTTTCCATTCAGGAATTTGCCGACGTAATGCACTCTTACCTTATCACCCTGCTGCGGTTTGTTGCCGCTGCCTTGGCGTATTTGCTTGTAATAAACCCCGTTCTCTCTGATGTCTCCGAAAGCGTTTTCTTCCGCATAGCCTTTCAGGTTCTGCATTTCCACAACCGACAGGCTGTCTTCGACGTGCCGTCTTGCCTCCGCCGCTTTCCTTTGTTCTGCTTCGAACTCCTCGACCGTCATCAAGCCGGCTACCTTCACAGTGTAGTAAGCGAAGTCCCCCTTTTTGAAGAAAGGCGGCACCTGCTGCACCTTTGCTATCGAGTCATAAGGAAATGCAAAGGTATAAGTCTCCTTTTCCCTCATCAGAAATAAACCATCGATAAGGTCGCCCTTGAATGCCCTGTTTCCCTCCATTGCTCCGAAAGTGGGTTGCGGCGGCGTATTCAAAGAAGAGAACAAAAGCGAATCTCCATACGAGACGGCATAACCGCCAATCACTATATCACCCTCCTTAACCATGCGTCCCGCAGGATTGCTCTCCTCCACCTTGAACCAAACTCCGCTTTCCGATTTTTTGAAACCCTCTTTCATCTGGGCAAAAGCCGACATGCTCGCAAGGAAACACATCAAGCCAACAACTATCTTCTTCATATTCCGAATATTTGCTTTAATCTGTTCATTGTACTTACTCCACATTCACCAATTCCAAGTCGAAAATCAACGGAGTGTAAGGAGCAATCAAGCCGAAGCCCCCTTCACCGTATGCCAAACGGGAAGGAATCAGAATGCGGCTCCTTTCCCCCTTGTGCATATAGCTTATACCTTCCGTCCAACCCGAAATCAACCCGTCGTCTCCCAATATGAACTCGAAAGGTTCGTAAACCTGATTGGGATTGTAAATACCCGCTTTGCGGGCTCTCTCTTTCACATTCGTATCATACACCTTGCCGCAAGTATCGCTCACGGTGTAGAAAACGAATACCGTTTTGCCGAACTCGGCTTTCTTACCCTCAGTAGCGGAAGCGGACAACACATACAGACCGCTCTGTTTCTTCTCTGCCTTTGGGTACTTCGCCGCAACAAAAGCCGCCAAAACGGAATCTTCCGCAAGGAAACGTTCCCTCACCTCGCTGTCATGTTCGCTCAATTCCCGCTTTGAGATTATCTGATCTATCTTCAGATAGAAATAAATCTTGTCCCCCGGTCTGCTGACCAAGCCTCCCACGTATCGAGCCACGCTGTCGGCAGGAGCAATCATTATCGCAGAGTCTCCTATGTGCATATTCAAAAGAAATTCGTCTATGCTTCCCGGTCTTGCATCTTCGATTTTGAACAATCTGTCGGGCGAACCGAAGTTGCTTGACAAGACGAGCGTATCGTTAAGCCTTATTTCCAATTCTCCAAGCAGTATATCTCCTAACTTTGCCTTTGGTGTGGAAGTGTTTTCAGTGCAATGCTTGAACTCGAAGCCCAAATCCGTCTTCACAAAGCCGGTATCCTTTTCCTCTCCTCCACAAGCCACAAACACAATCGCAAGCAATATAAACCATAGTCCTTTCAACTTCATATCTTTCTTCATTTCACTTTTTTGACTCTTAAATCATAAACCAAACTTGCAGACTTCGGAATTTTCTTTCCGTCGCCTGATAAACCGTATGCCATATTATACGGAACTATCACCCTTGCCCTTGCACCATCATAGAGATTTTCCACAGCCAAAGACAAGCCCAAAGGAAATTCTCCTCCTTTACCTATAATCATATTCAACACTCCCTCTTCCTTACTCGAAGAAACCTTGGTGCCGTTCAACAGTTCACAATCATATTCCACCGCAACCCTGTCTCCTTGTGAGAAAAGCCTGCCTGTGCCTTTGTCTGTGATTTGAATGAAAACCCCTTGCAAATGCTCCATCTGCCAGCCCCTGCGTTCGGCGTAAGCAACTATCCTCTCCGACTCCTTCTTCAAAAGCACCTTGTTGGTTTCCATAAGCCTTTTCTGCTTATCCTCCTCGGCATTTTGCAAACTGTCCCTTGCCGAAACAGCCTGAGGACTTATGTCTTCCTCCGCATACCGTCTTCCGCAGGAGAAGCACAAAACCGAAAGCAAAAGAGCAAGCCTAACCGCACCTTTCATACAATCTCTTTTTAATCTGATCTTCAAATATTCTGCACGTTAACTCCAAACCAAGACTTGAAGTGCCTCCCGCTGCCTGCACATGCCCCCCTCCTTCCCAATAACGGGCTGCGAATTTGTTCACATCGACCTTGGGGCTTAGCGAACGGAAAGATAGTCTGATTTTATCACGACGCTCGGATATAAGAGCAGCGAACCTTATGCCGTCAATCTTCAAAGCATAGTTGACAACGCCCTCCAAATCACCCTTTTTGAAATCGAACATACGCAATTCCTTTTTAGATACCGCCATATAAGCCGCACCTTCCTCCGGAAAGACCTTCAATTTCTCTTTCAGCATATATCCCAAAAGCCTCAAACGGTTCTCGCTCGACAAATCCATCACCTGACGCTTCACCCACTGCACATCTACCCCTCTTTCCACCAATTCACCTGCTACCAAAAACACATCTTTACGTGAACAGGAGTGCGAGAAACTGCCCGTATCCGTGCAAATTCCTGCATAAAGAGCCGTAGCACAGTCCTTTGTTATATGTTCAGGCTTATATGCCGAGAGAATCTTGTAAACCAATTCACAAGTTGACGATGCCGCAGGCTCGCAAAACAACAAGCCGATATCAGTAGGGTCTTCGTGATGATCAATAATAATTTTTCCGCATTCCATAAGCTCCAACAAGCCCTCTATCTGCTCACATGTACGGGAATAACGGTTGAAATCCAAACATATAAGCAAGTCTGCCTCGTCCAAACACTTGCGGACGGCTTTTTCTCCGTTGGATACAATATAATGCTCCGTGCCTTTGAGGAAGCAATTCATGGCAAGCGGATATTCATTAGGGTAAACAATACAGGCTTTCTTGCCCATAGCTTCCAAATATCGGTAAACCCCGACGGTAGAACCTATTGCATCACCATCAGGGTTGAAATGCCCAACCAAAACAATACTTTCGGCGGCTTCAATCATTCTGCCGAAAGCCTCAATCTTCTCTTTATCCATTCCTTTGCTTTCAATCTCCAAATGTAATACGATTGAACGTTGCAAAGGTATGGATAATTTTCTGTCCGAAAGTTCGTAGCAATAAGAAAATACCCTCAGACTTATCAACAGAAAGCCTATTTGGGTGAGAACTCCTCGAAACTGCCGTCCTCATAGAACAAAATAACCTTACTTATCTTCCTATCCGAGCGTGCTTTATGCTCTTTGAAATTCTCTTCCGGTTCTTTATCCGATCGTGGCTTGGATTGCGATTTTGCTTTCCTTGCAACAGTCCTGCGGGGGCTTTCTTCTATTGCTTCTGCTTGCGAAGCGTCAATATTATCGTTCACTTGCTCTGCAAAGGAGAATAAATCGGAAGCCTCGCCAAGCTCCGAAGCTTTTTTCAACATGCTTCCCCTGCCATTAACCAACCAATCATAGTTCAACTGCGGGAAAGCAACCAAAAGTTTGTTCACAAAATCCAAACTCGGCTTGTTTCTGCCTGAAAGAATATGTGAAACGCTCGAAGGCTGCACCCCTATGCTCTCCGCCAAAGCCCCTGCCGTGAGCTTCAAATAAGCCATCAATTCAATAATCCTCTCCTGTATCATAATTTACACTTGTAATCATTTAACCTACTACCCATTTTACAACAGTAACCAAGGTAATGATTTCTCAAATTCACTAATTTACATTTGTACTCATATACGACAATAAATCCAAGAGGTTACATTAGGTAATAAATGCGTGCTATAATTCGCCTTACTACCGATATTTACAGCTCGAAAATTCTTTTATCACTTTACCGTTGTCGTCTGAATACATCTGTAATTCATTCCCTGTTTTCTCTTCTTGATTTACTTTTGTAAACACTGCATTACAAACAAGCAAATCCCCTACCCTTACCCGCAATCTCACAAATAAATTTCCTCACAGTCGATACATTTTTCCACTCCGGCAATAAGCATAATGCAAACAAATCTCTCAAAAAAAGCCAATAACAAATACCTGTGATTAAAAAGAAGATACTATATTTGCAATGCGTTATCTCGGAATAAAACAAAGGTAATATGGCATAACGATATCAAGGATAAAATAGAATTGACGATGATTTTCACTTCCGAATTTGCCAAGCGGCACAATTTAACGCTGAAACAAGCATTCAACTACCTTTTACGATACAAAGGAATAGCTTTTGTCGAAAAACACTACGACTATGTACACACACAATCTTTCACTTCAATGGTTGATGACTTGACAGACTATTGCCACAAAGTCGAAGGAGGATTGCTATGAGGTTATATCACTGAACAAATACGGATTTCGAGGAAATCGATTTAATGAAATCAAAACCGAATAAGGATTTCGGACGAGGCTTTTACCTTTCTGCCGATTAAAATCAGGCATTAAATATGGCTGAAATTAAGCTTGAACAACTTCGATACGGCAAACCCACTGTATTGGAGTTTGAAATCGATGAAAATGCTATGTCTTCTCTAAAAACACTACGCTTTGAGCAATACAGTGAAGAGTGGGCTGAATTCATAATTGCCAATCGTAAAAAAAACTAAACTCCTACCCTGTTCACGATTTTGACGTTGTCATAGGTTCTATTGCCAACGATCGTGGCGGCGTTCAACTGTGGCGATACGAAAATCAGCAGATTAACCTTTCTACACTTGTGGAAAGACTGCAATTTATGAAAGGAATAACAATTCAATACTTCTTTGGCACAGAACGAGCCGTTACATTTTTTTTGAGGAAAAGGCTTGCGGGAAAGAAAAATTGTTGTATCTTTGCAGGCAGATGGGGGGAAGATACGTAAGATACATACCCTCGCCTGCAAGTAAAAAGGGAGTGTTTCACTCCCTTTTTATTTTCTCAAAATCGTTATCGTCAAACAAAACCAACACCTCACTAAAACGAATAAGATGATTGACGAAAAGGAATTGATGAAAAATGATATGGTAGCCAAACTTGCGGGCTTACTTATAGACAGAGGCTTGGCAGAAACAATGACAGAGGCTTTGGATATGGTCATAAATTCCGAAACTTACGAGATTTTGAAAAACGAAAGAAGCGGTCTGTATTACCAAAGTCCGCTATATGTATTGACTTCCTTGTAAACGAATTGAGAAAGGGCAAGATAAGTTAGGATTTTATTCTTTGCTTAAAGTGCTTGAAAGTTCCGGTAAAACCAAAAGGCCGAAAGGATTTATTCAAAGGGCGTTTCGGAAAATTCTTTCGCCCTTTCATTTTTTTGAAAGGGCGTTTGGGCAAACAGTTGTATGTGAAGTAATTATACAAAACAATATATGTGGGTGAAGAAAAGGCTTTCCGTATTGGCATATTGAGGGGAAAAAGGCTTAATTTTGCAGTTGTTTTAAGCGATATTTCATGAGAGCGGAAGAAGTTGCGGATTTAATGAACTTCCATGCCCGAAAGGGTGTGGAGTTTTTGTTTGCCATGGATTTTGAATTGCAGGAGGCTTTGTTCATTCCCCACCCCACCGAGAGCAAGGAGGTGTTGTTCGATATAAAGGGCAGAGGCAATGCCGGCAAAGTACATTTGCGGCGGTGTAACGAACAGGCTGATGTGTTGAACCCTTTGTTCTGCGACAGGAAGCGGTACGAGAGAGGGTTCGAGGTGGTGAGGCAGGGCTTGATGAGGGGCGATAGTTTTCTCTGCAACCTGACCACCGTCACGGATGTGGATTTGTCCGTGGATTTGGAGGCTTTGTTTCATCTCTCTTCGGCGGCATATAAATTATATGTGCCGGAACGCTTCGTGTGTTTCTCGCCGGAGTGCTTCGTGCGTTCGCAAGAAAGAAGGCTTTACACATATCCCATGAAGGGAACGATAGATGCAAGCGTGGAAAATGCGGAAGCGACCCTTCTTTCGGACGAAAAGGAACTCAGGGAGCATTTCACCATTGTGGATTTGATGAGAAACGACCTTAACAGCGTATGCAGCGATGTGAGAGTTGAGAAATTCCGCTATGTGGAGAGGATTGAGAGTGCCAAGGGGGCAGTCTTGCAGACGAGTTCAGTAATATCCGGTCGTCTTTCCAAGGATTGGCTTTCGCAATGCGGCAGCTTGATTTTTTCACTCCTGCCTGCCGGCAGCATAAGCGGAGCTCCGAAGAAAGCAACGGTGGATTTAATCCGGCGTGCCGAGGGAAGAGAACGCGGCTTTTACAGCGGTGTGTTCGGTTTCTTCGACGGAAAAGAATTGGATTCGGCAGTGATGATTCGCTTTGTGGAAAAAGCCGGTGAAAAATACCGCTTCCGAAGCGGCGGAGGCATAACCTCCAACAGCGAATGCGATAAAGAGTATAAGGAAGTACTGCAAAAGGTTTATGTTCCGATAAAGGCATGAAAGAGATGTTCATTGAAACGGTGAAGATTGCGTCTTCCGTGGTGCAGCAAGCAAGGAGGCATGAGGAGAGAATGCGGGAATGCGGACTGCTTTCGGTGGATTTCGATTTGCAAAGGCTGCAAGTCCCTGCCGAATTTGCCGAAGGTGTGGTCAAGTGCAGCATTCGATATTCCGATAAGGTCGAAAGCGTGAACTACCACCCCTACTCCCCTCGCCAGATAAGACGTTTGAAGTTGGTGGAATGCGACGACATAGATTATTCCCGCAAGTACGCCGACCGCAGAACCTTGGAAGCTTTGAGAGAAAAGCGTGGAGAGTGCGATGATGTGCTGATTGTGAAAAACGGATTTGTTACCGACACATCTTATTCCAACATCGTCTTCTTCGACGGCAGCGATTATTTCACCCCGAACACTTACCTGCTGAACGGTTGCAAAAGAAGAGAGCTGTTGGAAAGCGGAAGAATAAAGCAAAGACGCATAACAGCCGCCGGAACGCAGGATTTCCTTTGTGCTTACATGATAAACGCCATGCTGGACTTGGAAGACAATCCCTTTCCGATAGAAATAGTAAGGTGAAAGCCCGATACGCCGCCGCAATGCTTTATCGGCTTTGTGCCGCAATGTAATAAAGCCATGTTTCAAGGCGTTATCGAATATGAGCATCTTTGCAATGCCCAAGCACCCGACCGTATGGAAACCGGATTGGCGGACAAGATAATCGGGAGATAAACATCGTATAAAATGGAACAAGACATCATAGAACAGAAAGAGTTCAACGAACTGATAGAACGCTATAAGACTTCCGGTATATCCCAGCAGATAGACCACACAAAGTTATATCTTTATTCTATTATAACACACTCCACCGCCATAGAGGGTTCCACCGTTACCGAAGTGGAGAACCAACTCCTCTTCGACCAAGGGATAGGAGCCAACGGAAAAAGCATTATGGAACAAATGATGAATCTCGACCTCAAAGAGGCATATCAATGGGGCATAAGGCTGTTCGAGCAACATCCCGACATCACTCCGGAACTGTTGAAACAACTTTCGGCAAAGGTAATGGCAAGAACAGGCACGGAATACAATACCATGCTCGGTACTTTTTCTTCATCAAAGGGAGAGTTGAGGCTCTTGAACGTTTCGGCAGGTTTTGAAGGTCCTTCCTATTTGAGTTGGCAGAAAGTACCTGCCCGCTTGGAAGCATTTTGCAAAGAATTGAATCGTCGTCGCAATGAAACGGACAGAGGCAATGCCTACGCCGTTTATTCTCTCAGCTTCGAGGCTCACTATGAGTTGGTAAGCATACACCCTTGGGCTGACGGCAACGGACGAAGTTCACGATTGCTGATGAACCTCCTGCAAATGGAAAACGGATTTCCGCCTATGAAAGTCCGCAAAGACGAAAAGGCGGAATACATACAAGCTCTGATAGATACAAGAGAGAAAGAAGATATGCAAGTCTTCAACAATCTGATGTTGAAGTTGCATTACAAGCACCTGCAAGACGAATTGCAACGCTATGAAGACATGACTGCTGACGAAACGAACGAAAGAAAATGACCAATGATGCAAACAATCGGAATGGAAGGGGAAATTAGGAAGAGAGAAATGCAGACAGCCGGCTTCTTATAAGGAAAATGTCGGCTCGGATTTTTTTTACGATAGCACACAATAAGGAAAGGAATGATTGCGTTGAGAGTGTGTATTCCGGTGATGGGAATATTTCTTTTTCATAGGCTTTATTTATTTGGTTGAGCGGGTCGATAAAGGCTCGCTCTTTTTTATTCTCTTCAATGAGGCTTTCATGAAGGGCAGGCTGACGGCGAGGCAGAGGAGCTCTGCGGCAGGCATGCTCAGCCATATTCCCGTTGTGCCGAGAATTTTCGGTAAGGTGAAAAGTGCTATCGAGATAAAAACGATACTGCGACAAAGGGCTATGGCTGCAGATTCCAAAGGACGTTCCACGGCTGTGTTGAAACTGCTTGCGGTTATGTTGATGAAAGAGAGCAGGTAGTGTATGCTGACGTATGAAACGGCGGTCAGTGCCATGGCTTTGAGTTCGTGATTGTCATGTGCGAAGACGGACACGATGGGTTGCTTGAAAAGCATTACCAAAAGGAAGACTCCGAAGCCTATGGCAGCCCCGTAAAGCATGGAAGTCCGCAATATGGTGTTTATTTTTCGGTGATCGGACTTACCGAGATTGTAGCTTATGAGCGGATACATGGCTTGCGAAAGTCCGAAAAGGGACATGTTCACTATCTGATTGATGTAAAAGACTATTGTGAGGGCAGCTACGCCCAATGGTCCGCTGATACGCATCAGCACCATGTTGAAAAGAAAGGTGGAAAAGGCGGAAGATACGGCTGTAAGCATTTCGGAAGAGCCGTTGAAGAAGATACGGCGTATTTCGTTCCAACTTCCGCGTGGCTTTTTCAGCGACACGAAACGTGCAAGCACGAGTGCGGCGGTCGTATTGGCTATGCAGGTAGCAACGGCAGCCCCTTTCATTCCGTAGTTCAGGCGTATAACCAAGACGTAATCCAAGACGACGTTAAGCACAAAGCATATCAGACCGCTGACAAAGACTTGGTGCGGTTTGCCTGCCAGTCTGGTGAAAGCCTCCGTGAAGTTCGGTATGCAGAAAAAGACAATCAACAAAACCAATGTGCCGAGATAATCCCGCAAATACGGGTAAACACTTTCGTCCGTTCCGAGGAAGAAACAGACGTAACGAAGATTGCATATAATAAGTATGGAAATGGCTTCGAGCGTCAAGCAAAAGAGAAGAAGTGTCAGGGAAGCGTAGGATTTGGAAAGAGATATATTGCCGTTGCCTTTTGCCATGGAAGCTATGACAACGCCTCCGGAAATAATCATCAAGCCGACAGAGAGCAGGGAATTGATCAACGGCATCGCCAAATTGACGGCAGCCAAACCCAAATGCCCCACTCCGACGCTTAAAAAGATACCGTCAACCATCATTTGGAAACTTACTATCAACATTCCGATGATACTCGGCAATGCAAAGTGCAAATAAACCTTGGAAATGTTTTCCGATTCGAATAAATCTCCACTCGGTTGCTTCATTTCAAAGAAAAAATTTTTGTTTCATTGCAAAAAAAGGAGCGGTTCTCCGAACGAAACCACTCCCAAAACAAACATGAAAAATTTATTAAGACTTTTGTGCGGAAAGTGAGGGATTCGAACCCCCGGACCCGTGAAGATCAACGGTTTTCAAGACCGCCGCATTCGACCACTCTGCCAACTTTCCGTTTGCAAAGGTACGTCAATTTCCCAATACAGCAAACTTTTTCTGCGTTTTTCTCGGAAAAAATTTCTAATCTTTTGGCTCTTAGCCCGAAAAGTCATACCTTTGCAAACCGATTTGGGAACACAAAACAATAAACTAATCATACGAAGATGGAAAAAAAGGATTTGTTGAAACAAACAATCGAACACATCGACATCAAGAAAATCAACTCCACCGAGTTGATAGATGCAATGCGTGGAATGTCTTTCTCATCAAGAGATACCGCCAATGCGGCAGACATTTTTCAAAGAATGGTGAACGACAAGAATTGTTCCATAATATTGACCCTTGCCGGCAGCACCTCGGCAGCGGGTTGTATGCAGGTATATGTCGATATGGTGAAGAACAAAATGGTGGACTGCATCGTGTCAACGGGAGCTTCCATAATAGATATGGACTTTTTCGAGGCTCTCGGCTTCAAGCACTACAAGGGAACGCCGTTTATCGATGACAAATATTTGAGAAGCAACTACGTCGATAGAATTTACGATACTTATATAGACGAAGAAGAGTTGCAAAACTGCGATGCTACCATCAAAATGGTGGCCGACAGTTTGGAACCACGCCCCTACTCCTCACGAGAGTTCATTTGGGAATTGGGAAAATGGTTGGCAAACGGAGGAGCCAAGAAAAAGGATTCATTGATACAGGCATGCTATGAGAATAATGTGCCGATTTTCTGCCCTGCATTCTCCGACTGCTCTGCCGGCTTCGGCTTGGTAATGCACCAAGTGGCAAACCCTGACAAGCATTTGAGCATAGACTCTGTTAAAGACTTCTTGGAATTGACCAACATCAAAATCAAAGCCGGTACGACAGGCTTGTTCATGGTCGGCGGAGGCACTCCGAAGAACTTTGCGCAGGATACGGTCGTTTGTGCGGAGGTTTTGGGACACGAAGTGGATATGCACAAATATGCAGTGCAGATAACCGTTGCCGATGTAAGAGACGGAGCTTGCTCGTCTTCAACTTTGAAAGAGGCATGTTCTTGGGGAAAAGTGGATACAACCTTTGAACAAATGGTTTACGCCGAAGCAACAACGGTTGTTCCTCTTATAGCTTCTTATGTTTACCATAAAGGAGATTGGAAGAAAAGAGAAGCAAGAAACTTCGCAAAAATGTTCTAATCGAACACCGAATAATTTACAAGCGGAGCTTGCCGGCAAGGCAGACTCCGCTTTTTCATTCCCAGCCTCCACCCTCTCAAAAAGAGATAATTCCGAACAGTATCGCAGAACAAGGCAACAACCACCGACACGCCTGCTCTGAAATTAAAGTTTCAAGGAATTTGGCAGTTTGAAGAAAAAGTCATACCTTTGCAAACGCAAAACGGAGAGGTGCTCGAGTGGTTGAAGAGGCACGCCTGGAAAGTGTGTATACTCCAAAAGGGTATCAAGGGTTCGAATCCCTTTCTCTCCGCAGATAAAGAGGCATAGCGGGAAACAAATCCCCGATATGCCTCTTTTCTTTTCCCATAAGTATCATTTGCAGAAAGATTTCATTCCATACAAATGGCGTTTTCGGGGGGCGATACCGTTTTTCGTTCAAATAAATTCCCTGAAATGTTGTTTTTTTGCTGTAAATTACCATCGTATTATCTTTTTTCGTATATTTGCAGGCAATATGATGAACGCATTATATAAGAATTACAGATTGCACTATTGCTTTCTTATGCATGGGAAGGAAGCAGTAAAGCGTTGCTCTCTTGTCTCCGAAATATCTTTTTAAGGATTGCCGCTTCGGCTTTTCGAGCGACAAGAGAGCAATGCGGAAGCAATTCCGCCAAAGAGTTCAATCAAGAATTGTATCAATTAAAAATCAAACAGAAATGAAAACATCATTTGGAAAATTGTCATACTTGGCAACTTGTATGTTGCTTTTCTTCGCGTTCACATCTTGTTCCGATAAGGAAGACGAACTTTTCGAAACCTCTTCGGCTCAAAGCAAGCAGGAAAACATCAAAGCCGATGCCGGCAATGAGGAGTTTGTTCTCCTTGAAGAACATTTAGGATTATTCACCAACACCGTCTTGGTAAGTTCCATCGATACCGAAAGAGGAATAAGGGTTGATGTTTTGTACGACAACACAACAGACATCGGAAGACAACTTCTTGAAGCATCATCAAAGGCTTCCGAACGGTTGAACCAAGGTTCCAAAGAAAAGGAAGAAAAAAGCCCGTTGATGAAAGAATACATAACGGACGATTACTACATGTATTCGCATTGGATGGAAAGAGAGGTAAAGGACGGTAGAGTTGTTGTAACGACTTACGACAAAGAGACCGGAAAATACACAGGCATTTCATACGATGCAGACTACTACAAGAAATTATTCGGTAAGTGATTCACTTGCCATGCCAACCGATACCTTATGCTTATTCGTAGAGAGATAAGCACATAAGTCAGAATCGGGAATTTTCAAAAATCGTTTGAGAGCCGTATTTCATTCTTTGGAGTACGGCTCTCGCAATATTGTCTTATCTTTGCAAGTGGAAAATCATTGCAAACCTTAAAGAAAACAACTTGAAGAAATACCTCTTAATCGGCTTCGGCTTTCTGTCCCTCGGATTGGGAATATTGGGAATATTCCTGCCCGTCTTACCCACAACGCCCTTTCTTCTCCTGACTTCATATTGTTTTTTGAAAAGCAGCAAACGCCTGCACGAGAAATTGCTTGCCCATAAGATTTTGGGAACATATATAAAAAATTTTCAAGAAAACAAAACCATACCCCGCAAAGTCAAAGCCTGCATACTCCTCACCCTTTGGACAACCATAGCACTCTCCTTCTGCCTTGTCGATAACCTCATTGTTAGAATACTCCTGCCCCTTGTCGCCATTGCCGTAAGCCTCCACATACTGCATTACAAAAGCAACTGAACCGAACGCCGTTCTTCAAAAACCGAGATGGCGAAAGAAAAATTTCTTTCGCCATCTCGGCAAATCCTTTCGCCGTTTCATTTTCGTAGAACGGCGTTTGATTTTTCTGTCTTTGCAAGCCTTGAATTTCAGAGGCTTGCAAAACCGTGTTTTTCCTCTTTACTTGATGACGAACTTTCGCATGGTCGAGCCTCGGTCGGTACGGACCTTGATGAAATAAACCCCTGCCGAACGCTGAGCAAGACTTATGCGAATGTTCTTGGCATTCACCTCCTTCTCTTCCACAAGCCTGTTCATGGCATCGAAGATTGCGACATTCAGAATATTGTAATCCGAAGCCACATTCAACACCTCACTCGCCGGATTGGGATACACCCGAACGCTTTCCTCGTTCAGCAAGTTTGCACTCAAAGCACTGCTCGTCGTATCGGTAATCGTTGTATCGCTTGGCAACACCAATTCGCCCTTAATCGGGAATATAAGTGGGATACTGTAATATGCGTCTATGCCATAAACCCAAGGGTCATCGGCAGTTGCATGAGGATAGGTATGCCATGCCGTATCTCCTCTATCCTTGTACAGCGGAGCATAATCCGAATTACATTTACCACACCTTTCTTGCTGTGGCGGAATCTCATTAAAGTGATAAATATAATTGAGAATTGCAATATTCCATGTATAAATTCCGCTGTATTCACCGACTTCAACACTTACATGATACAAGCCTTGTACGGTTATCGGAGTATCGAAGAATACCTCTGTGTAAACATTGTTACATGGTGTATTATTCCCCTGAAAACTTGCTGTTTTGCTTCTTAGTATGTTATTTGGTAATGAATCCCTTATTTGAAACCGGGGGTCGGAAAGATTTGTATCGAGTTTACTTCCCAGAACTCCTATTCCATAGATACTTACCAAAGTGTCGGAATAGTAAGGTACTGCTAAGATATATTTGCCTCGCCAAAAAGTAACATCGGTAGGAAAACATAATCCCGTATGAACGGTATCTGCTATTGAATATAGGCACCCGCCATCATTTCGCAAAGCGTAAGGAAGGATGTAATCATCAAGATGTGCAGGCGGGTAAACGGTATCGTATATCGATTTAGCCGTACAAGTGCATGCTATAAGCATGACGAATAAATAAAATACTATCTTCTTCATATCAATATGGTTTAGTCGTTACATATTATGTTGTATTGCGGAGTGAAATGCTGAATTTGTTTTGTTTGTACTTGTCTTGGCAATGTCTGATTACCCCAATAAGATTGTTGAGAGGCAGGTACAAAAGTGTTTGACATGATTACTTTTTCTTTAATGGTTCTGAAACAACTACCTTGGTTGGTTCCTCGTCGGTAATCAAACCAATAAAGATTGCTATATGCCGTATCTATTCCCGCTGCCGAAAGATAGTCGTTTCTATAATTAGTCAAGCTGTTGAAAGTCTCATGACCCCACTTACACATATTCGGTATGACAACATCGGAAGGATAAGAGTAATTCAGATATGGCTTTATTGTTGCTATCATATCCTTGTTCTCCACAGCATGGGAAAGATACAAAACCGTACTATCGGCAGGATTGAACACCATTTCTTTCGGATTTGGTTTTCCGACTTTCAATAAACTTTGCTGAGCGATAGGTTGAAGCGTCCGTGTATCTATCCGAACGAACTGAGCCTGATAATCATTAGGACGATCGGTGTAGGATACCAACACATTATCTTCAAACAGTCTTTCTATCAAGAAATTCTCGAAACGAGCCTGATTATGAGTATAGCTTATTCCGAAATAATTTTGAACATTAACCTTTGGATGAGTAAATAAGGCGAGACTGCCGAGGCTTATCTTTCCAAGTACGACTATATGATTATCTGTCGCGACTACATCACTCAAAGGAAACGGACTCGTGTACACGTAATAATCATCACACAGCACTCCTGTGTATATAAATTGTTGATTATCTCCTATGGCAACAATCGCATATTTATATTGTCCGTCTTGATAAGCATCTATTTTCTTTACATCGGATATGTTCGGCAGAACAGATATTTCGATATTATTTGTCGAAGGGTCGAAAAACTCGTCCAATCGAGTCCATGCGACAAATCCGTCATTATTGCTATCTTGTCCGCAAAAGAACAGCCAATCATGCAATACTTTGAAGTCGCTTACATGATTAACACCCCAAATTCGTACATATTCAGTCGCTGTTGTACCTTGTGTTGTCTTCAAAAAATTGCCATAAGATGCAACCGGTATGCTGTATGAAGTTAATAAATTCTTTTCATCAATAGCCCTTGCAAATACGTACGTAGAATCAGGAATGGGTAATGATATTATCCTTTCCGCACTTTTGAAAGGGTACATCTGAGCTTGCGACATATACGTGGCAAGCAAAAGCGAAGCAAGAAGAATGCTTCTGAAAAAATTTGTATTTGTTTTGTTCATTTCTGTTATCGTTTATGAGTTATCGATTTTTGTGCGTTTCCATCTGTTTTGGGTTAGATTAAAGAGGTTCACACATACGGAGAGGCGAACCTCTCTAAGAAATGAAGCGGTTCGTGCCGATGTAATGGATTGAGAAACAAAAAGTATCCATGGCGACACTTATTTTGAACAGGGCAAATATACGAATAATCTTTTTATCCGCAAATATATTTCGGTATATTTTTGCAAAGGAAGTTTCTATCTGTGCAAAAGTTGCCTCGTTTTTGCTCATATCCGGTTTTTGCAAAGATTGAAAACAGGTCGTTTGTGAAGCATAAAACCGAGATGGCGAAAGAAATTTTTCTTTCGCCATTTCGGTAAACCCTTTCGGCGTTTCATTTTCGTAGAACGGTGATTGGGATTTATCGCTTGGAAAAGTGTTTGTTTGAACGATGTTCGGTGAGGGGCGGCGATGGCAGATTATGCTTTATCTGCTTTGGAGAATTTGTTCGTATTTGTTTGTGTTTGACGGATTCATCTCTTTCATCAATTCCACTACCCTTGTTTTTTCGTTATCGGGAGCTCCTTTGAAGATATTCACTATTTCGTCCGATTTGGCATCAAAGAATTGTTGCACTGCCACCAAGGTGGATTTCTCCCTGTATGCTTTACGGACGTTCTCCAAGGCTTCTATTATGCTGTTGCGTGCGTCGGTCTGACTTTCTCCGCCCATCATGTCAAGACCGAGGCGATGGTATTGGTAGGAAGCATCTCTGAGGCTGCGGTATGTGGAATTGGTATAATTTTCCAGCATCCAATATCTGTTCTTTTGGCTTGAGGCTCTTTTCCAACCGCCATCGGTGGAGCGTTGTGCGGCTGTTACTATGTTGTTGCACACGTTGAAATACTCCGTTCCGCCATTCAAAGAGAAGGAATCGGCATCCAAGGCAAGAAAATAGTAGAGATAGAATGCCACGGTGGAGATGAGATTGTTCGTATAGTTGTTTTCATCATACTCAAAGCTCTGTCCGTCTATGTATTTGAACGGAACGTTTTGTTCCTGTGTGTTCAACAATGTGGTGGTATAGGTGGAACCATAAACGGGACGGCGAAGTTGAACGTTGAAATCGGCTTTGAAGTCCTCCTGATTGGAGTGTTCTTTTATGTTTATGGAGATGCTGCCTTCTATTCTCTCGAACTCTTCGTATGTTTTGTTTGTCCACTGACGTTGATTGACGAACTCGTTCAGCACTTCCTGTATCTTTCTGTATATCTCTTTGTCCGTTCCTTGTATTTGGGAGGAATTGACGCTTATGCTCACTCTGAACTCCTGCGAAAAGAGCATCGCATTGACAAGAAACAAAAAAAGAAAGATGGAAAGTTTTTTCATGTTGCAAAGGAATTTGAATTCCGGTTTTCTAATGCTTGGCTTTCATCATGGAAATCATCTTTTCGACAATGTCTTCCGCCACCTCGCTTTTGGCTTTGAGGTCTTTTTTGTCGATGTTCCCGAGAGAATCGATGATTGTAACCTTGTTGGTTTCAACGCCGAAGCCTGCCCCTGAATCTTTCAGGGAGTTGAGAACGATGAAGTCGAGGTTTTTCTTTTTCAATTTTGATTCAGCATTGGCTTGTTCGTTGTCCGTTTCAAGAGCAAAGCCTATCAAGAGTTGGTTAGCTTTTTTTCGGCGACCCAATTCCGCCAATATATCATCGGTCGGCTGTAATTCTATGTTCAGAGCCGTGTCTTTCTTCTTGATTTTGCTATCCGCAACATTCTTCGGGGTGTAATCCGCAACGGCTGCCGAAAGTATTGCCGCATTCGCCTCTGCAAAGGCTGCGGTTGTGGCTTCGTACATTTGTTTTGCTGTCTTTACATCGGTGCGTTCTATCATCGGGTGTTGCGTTTTCAAGAATGTCGGACCTGCAATCAGTTTGACCCTCGCACCTTTCTTCGCAAGGCATTCCGCAATGGCAAACCCCATTCTGCCCGATGAATAATTGCCGATAAATCTCACGGGGTCTATTTGCTCGTATGTCGGTCCTGCCGTTACGCATACCGTTTTGCCGGCAAGCTCTTCGGATTTTGTTATGTGGTCTTCGACAATGCGGAAAATATCTTCGGCTTCCGCCATTCTGCCTTCACCCTCTGCTCCGCAGGCAAGGTAACCCGATGTTGGCGAAATGATGTGTACGCCTCGCGATTGCAAGGTTTGTAAATTCGATTGAACGCCTTGATGCCGATACATCTTAGAATTCATCGCCGGTGCGAGGAATACATCTTTGTCGAATGCCAAAAGACTCGTCGTAACACAATCATCTGCAATGGCAGAGGCGTATTTGCCGATAATGTCTGCCGTTGCCGGTGCCACAATAAAAAAATCAGCCCAATCCGACAGACTGATATGTTGTGTCATATCTTTGTTTCCAGAAAACATATCGCTGTAAACGGGATTAGAGGAGAGCGTCTGCAAAGTCGTCTCTGTTACAAAATTCAACGCATTCCTGCTTACGACAACCTTTACCTCGTATCCGTTCTTTCTAAGCAACCTTATTAAAAGCGGAACTTTGTATGCTGCTATTCCTCCGCTGATTGCCACAGCTACTCTCGCTTTCATCGGAAACAAATCTTTGTTCAGGCTTCTTGTTTCTCTTCTTTTGCGGCTTTTTCCGCCAATATCTCTTTACCGGATTTGTAAACCAATTTACCATCGAGGTATTCTCTTATGGCAATAAGGTAAGGCTTGGGAAGTTGTTCGTAGTATTTGGCCACCTCTATTTGCTCGTGGTTTTCCGACATCTCGTCTGCTCCGTCTGCAATGGCGAATTCCTCAATCTTTTTGTACAACTCCTGTTTCAAATCGGCTGCTATCTGATCCGAACGCTTGCTCAACATGGCTATTGTTTCGTAAACGTTTCCCGTAAGATTGGTGAAATCGTTCAAATTCCTTGTCTTGATGCTCGTGTCTGCCTTTGTCTTCTTATAATCCATAAATCCGCTTATTTATCTTTGTTTTCTGTTTTTATGCTTTCCAATTTCGCTTTTGCGTTCTCGTATATGCGACCGAGTTGTTCCGCTTTGCTTTTATCCTGCAAGTTGGAAAACGTTACCTTATAGCGTTCGTAATCCATTACTACGGCTTCATAACGTTCCTTTTGCTTGCTTGCTATGCTCTTTTCGGCATATTCGTAACCTGCAAGAACGATATAATACATCGCTTTCTCTCTGTATTCCGTCGCATCGGGATAATCGTTAAGGAAGTTCTTCAAACTGACCTGTGCAGCTTGGTATGCTTCCGTTTTATAGTAGTTATAAGCTGTCGTGTAGTCCTTCCGTATCAATTTCCAACGCAAAGAATCCATCAATCTGTTGGCATCGGCAACTCTTTCGGACTTCGGATACTTGTCTATGTACGATTGGAAGTTATCTATCGACTGTTTGGTCAAAGTCTGGTCAAGAGAGTATTCGGGCGATTCCAAATACTTGCAATAGGCTGCCTGAAACAACGCCTCTTCTGCGTATTTGGAATAAGGAAACCACTTGACGAAACTCTCGAATTGGTATGCTGCCGAATAGTAATTCTTTCCTCCGAGGAGGCTTTTGCCGTAATAAAAGTTCACAAGCTCCGCTTTCTCCCTTCCTCTCGAATAAAGAAGCAGGTTTTCAAACAACTCCGTGGCTTTAAGCCAGTCATGTTTCTCGTAAGCTTTCATCGCCGCCTCGAACTTGGCGTCATGGTCGTCGCTTTTCAAGAGTTTCTTGTGTCCGCTCGAACAAGAAGCCCCCAAAGCCGCGACACATATATATATAATGAATAATCTCAATCTCATGATTGTGCAAAGGTAGTCATTATTTCTGATTGAAACGCAGTTCTTGCAAACATATTTTGTAATTTTGCCGAAAAATCGTCTTCCTTTCCGAGGAGACAAGACCGATACAGGAACATGGCAGGCAAACATTCAAAGAAAATCACTTTCAAAAAGGTATTGAAATATCTTGGTATTGCGGCATTGGTGTATATCTGCGGAAGCATTCTTCTGACCGCTCTTTACATCGTGGTAAATCCTCCGATTACGTTTCTTATGGTTCAAAGATGTGTTCAGCAAGCCTTTGATGATAATCGTAAAGTAAGGTTGCAGAAAACGTGGGTCGATATAGAGGACATTTCTCCCAACATGGTGAAAGCCGTAATGGCGGCGGAGGACAATCGTTTCCGACATCATAAAGGTTTCGACTTCGAACAGATAAAGCGTGCAAGGGAAGACTCCGAGCGAAGCGGCAGAAGACCTCGCGGAGCAAGCACAATAAGCCAACAGACCGCAAAGAATGTCTTTCTCTGGAACGGAAGAAATTATGTAAGAAAGGCTTTGGAAGCATACCAAACCGTATTGATTGAAACCTTTTGGAGCAAGAAAAGAATAATGGAGGTTTATCTCAATGTCATCGAGTTCGGGGACGGCATCTATGGCGTCGAGGCTGCCTCTCAATACTATTTCGGCAAGCCGGCGAAGCGATTGACCAAACGACAGGCGGCTTTGCTGGCAAGTGTTTTACCTAACCCTTTGAAACGAAACCCTGCAAAGCCGTCTCCGAGGCTGAACCGTAAAGCCGACAGGGTTATGTATCTCATGAACAAGGTCGGATCTGCAAATCTCAAATAGCAACACAACAACGAAAGAACAAAAAGAAAAAACGGAAGCAAAATCCGATACCATGTTTTCCGAACCTGTTTCATCGGAAGAACGAGAAAGAATATCTCATTGGCGAAGCTATATTCCCGGCTTCAAGTCATATATTCTCATGGAGCGATCATATTCCATGAACACGCTCGAAGCCTACTTGGGCGATTGCAATAAATTTTTCTCTTTCATGGAAATGAAATATCCGGATGTTACTCCCCGCACCACCGAGCTGAAACATGTGCAGCATTTCCTGAAAGCAATAGCCTTTCCCTGTGGAAGAACAGAAGAAGACCGCCTTTTGAAAGCAAGCAGCCAAAGGAGGATTATATCAGGAATACGAGCCTTTTTCAAATATCTCATCATCGCGGACGAGGCAGAGAACGATCCGTGCAGTCTTTTGGACAGTCTGAAAATAGAACAGAAACTTCCCGTCGTCCTCACCAACGAAGAAATCGACAAAATGCTGAATTGCATAGACAAAAGCACTTTTCACGGATACAGAAATGCCTTGATGATCGAGGTTTTGTACTCCTGCGGCTTACGAATAAGCGAGCTGTTGAATTTGAAGAAAAACGATGTCTTTTGGAAAAAAGAATATATCAAGGTTCTCGGCAAAGGCAACAAGGAACGCCTCGTTCCGATAGGAAAGAGTGCATTGGAACACCTGCGTTACTTCATCAACAATCACAGAAGCAAGTTGAAAATCGACAACAAAAACAAAAATCTGATTTTTCTGAACCATTACGGCAGGCAACTGACGCGGCAACATGCTTTTCAGATGATAAAAGACGCTGCCCTTGCCGCAGGGATAAAGAAAAACATACATCCGCACACTCTGAGACACAGTTTCGCCACAGAATTGATAAAAGGAGGTGCCAATCTGATTGCCGTGAAAGATATGATGGGGCATGAAAGCGTTGTATCGACCCAGATATACACCCATCTCGACACTCTGCATTTGCATGAGACCATAATGCTTTACCACCCCCACTATAACAAGGGAACAAACGCCATTCCGCACTCCGAAGAAGAACAAAAATAAAAGAGAAACATCTCTCGGACATAGCCGAAAGGTGTTTCTCTTTTCGCAAATATCGAAACGGGCTTATTTTATCACGCCCAATTTCTTTCCTATCTTGGTGAAAGCGGCTATACAACGGTCAAGGTGTTCTCTTTCGTGAGCAGCGGAAACCTGAACACGAATTCTTGCCTGTCCTTTCGGTACGACCGGATAATAAAATCCTGTCACATATATACCCTCTTCCTGCAATGCGGCAGCAAAGTCCTGAGACAATTTCGCATCATAAAGCATCACTGCACAAATTGCCGATTGCGTAGGCTTGATGTCGAAGCCTGCTGCCTTCATCTTCTCGACAAAATATGCAGTGTTGTTGTGCAATTTGTCTTGAAGCTCGTTAGTCTTATCTATAAGGTTGAACATCTCTATTGCAGCACCTGCAACCATAGGAGGAATGGAGTTGGAGAACAAGTAAGGTCTCGAACGTTGACGCAACATCTCTATTATCTCTTTCTTACCTGTCGTAAATCCGCCTACGGCACCTCCGAAGGCTTTACCCAACGTTCCTGTCAATATTTCGACTTTGCCTCTCAAATTATATTGTTCGGTTGTTCCGCGTCCGGTCTTACCGACAACACCCGCAGAGTGGCTCTCGTCGACCATCACCATGGCATCATACTTCTGAGCAAGCTCGTAAATCTTATCCAAAGGAGCGACATTACCGTCCATGGAGAACACACCGTCCGTGCAAATCAAACGGAAACGACATTTTTGAGCCTCTTGAAGTTGTTTTTCCAAGTCTGCCATATCCGCATTGGCATAACGGAAACGTTGAGCCTTGCAAAGTCTCACTCCGTCGATGATCGAAGCATGGTTCAAAGCGTCGGAAATGATTGCATCGTCGGGTCCCAACAACGGTTCGAACACACCGCCGTTCGCATCGAAGCATGCAGCATAAAGAATAGTATCCTCCGTTCCGAAGAAGTCGGAAATCTTCTTTTCAAGTTCCTTGTGCAAGTCGCCTGTTCCACAAATGAAACGTACGGAACTCATTCCGTAACCTCTTTCGTCCATCGCTTTCTTTGCAGCCTCTATAAGGACTTTGCTGTCAGCCAATCCCAAATAGTTGTTTGCACAGAAGTTCAACACATCACCGGCTTCGGCAGTCTTGATTGCAGCCGATTGCGGAGTTATTATCACTCTTTCGTTCTTATAAAGACCGGCATCTTTTATGCCCTGTATCTCCTCTTGAAGATACTTTTGAAATTTGTTGTACATATTATCGATACTTTTAATCTGATACTCATCACATTCGTTTACCGAACTGCAAAGATACGATTTTATTGCAGAAGCGGCAAAGCAAAAGCGTTTTTTCTGCATGCAGACATGAATTTTTTCGACACGGTTTCCTTTTTCGGGAAACACTTCTCCGGCTCGTTGCGACAAATCGCCGAAAGAATTTCACGGAACGGCGGAATAATTTTTTCTTTCGCCGTTTCATTTTTCGGAAACGGCATTTCGCTTCGACCTGTTCGACTTTCTCTTATTCGTAGGCGGGGATACAAAAAAAAAGAACGACCGCATGGTTTCACAACAAACGGTCATTCAAAAGTATGAAACGATTATTATTTCTTATTTTGCCCACATTTCTTCCCGTGATGTCGCCTTTCCTTCGCCCCTATCCTCTCAACTGCGACACGAATAATACGTACAGCCCGCCGATTTATTACATGCGTGTCTGCATATTTTTGATTTTTTAACAGACAGAGGCTTTCCATTCTGCGGTTTCCACCCTGCGACAAGCGTGGAAATCATTTACAGTTTTCTTTCTTACTTAAAGAACGACAAGGCTTTACAAAGATGTCGGCTTATTGTGTTTGGAGAAATTGCATTCTTCGTAACGGGAAAAATAAATTGCAGAAACACGGAAATATTGCGGCGTTTCGGGATTGCATCTCCTCTCATGCGGTAAAAACATGCCCGAATTATCGGGACTAAGGAATAATTCCGTAATTTTGTTGCCTGAGAGCGGGCAGCGAAAGGCTGCTTCTTTGTTTCTATATGGCAAATCAGATAAAGGCAGGTGCAGTACTGACATACGTAACATTGTTTTTGAACAGTGCTATAGGCTTGTTATATACCCCTTTCCTCACTTCACGTTTGGGACAGAACGAATACGGGCTTTATTCCTTGGTAGCCTCGGTGGTGGGCAGTCTTACTGTTTTGGATTTCGGCTTCGGCAATGCACTGATAAGATACACAGCAAAGTTGAAAGCACAAAACGAACAGCAGAAGTTGAAGGAAATGTTCGGAATGTTCTTCCTGATTTTCTGTTTCACGGCTTTGGTGGTGCTTGTTGCGGGAGCGATTCTTTATTTCAACACGGACAATCTCTTCCATCGCAGCATGAATGCGGAGGAGTTGCATAAGATACGCCTGATGATGGCTTTGATGATATTCAACCTCTGTTTCACTTTCGTAATGAACGTGTATCGGTCTGTCATTGTGGCGTATGAACGGTTCGTGTTCCAGAAAACGATTAACCTGATAAGGATTATACTCAACCCGGTGGTGATGGTAATCTTCCTTCTCTACGGTTACAAAGCTGTTACCATGGTCGTGTTGCAGACAATCTTCAATGTGCTTACGCTTTGTGCCGATTATTATTATTGTAAACGCAAGTTGCATATACAATTCGTCTTTGCCAAGTTCGATTTCTCCTTTTTGAAAGAGGTTTGCCTTTATTCATTCTGGATATTCCTCAATGCGATAATGGATAAGATATATTGGAGTCTCGGACAGGGCGTTTTGGGAGTTTATTGCGGGGCGAAAATCGTAGCGGTCTATGGAATAGCCATTCAGTTGCAACAAATGTACATGTCTTTCTCCACTGCGATTTCCGGAGTGCTGCTTCCGAAAATCACTTCCATGGTTGCCGTCGGCGGACAAGATAAGGCGGTCAGCGATTTGTTCATCAGAACGGGACGTTTGCAGTTTATAGTGATGAGCTTCGTGCTTGCAGGCTTCACACTCTTCGGTCGGCAATTCATAAACATTTGGGTGGGCGGCAGCTACGACGAAGCATATTTCATTTGCCTCCTTTTCTTCTTTCCCCTGCTCGTTCCGCTTATCCAAAACGTCGGAATAACGATATTGCAGGCAAGAAACCAAATGCGTTTCCGCTGTGTGAGCTATGTCATCATAGCCGCTGTATCTCTACTCTGCTCTCTGCCTTTGTCGCAACGCTACGGAGCTTCGGGCTGTGCCGTATCGACGGCGGCGGCTCTGCTTTTGGGACAAGGCGTGGTGATGAATGCGTACTATAAAAAACGCATCCGTTTGGATATTGCATGCTTTTGGAAAGAAATAACGAAGATGTCGTTCGCACCGCTTGCCGTAAGCGTGGCGGCATACTTCGTGATACGACAATGCGTCATCGACAGCTATTCCCGTTTGCTGATTGCGATAGTGCTTTTCAGCCTTATCTACATACCCGTCTTTTGGTTCGCTTCCATGAACCGCTATGAGAGGGATTTGTTCGGAGGAATGGTTCTCAAAATATTCAAACATCGTAAAAATGTCGGTAACAAGTAAAGTATCGCAAGAGGCTTGCTGCGGTTGCAGTGCCTGCTTTGCCGTTTGTCCCAAGCGTTGCATTTCGATGAAAGAGGGCAAGGACGGATTTCTCCGCCCCGTGGCAGAACAGAAAAGCTGCAACGACTGCGGTTTATGCGAAAGGGTATGCCCCGTTCTTGCAGAGCATTCTCCGCAAAGTCCTCCGAAAGCAGTCTTTGCCGCCAAGCTGAGGGACGAAGCCCGCAGGAAACAATCCTCCTCGGGAGGAGTGTTCAGCCTCTTGACAGAGGCTGTCTTGGCGGAGCGAGGCGTGGTATGTGCAGCCCGTTTTGTTTCTCCCATGCACCTTGTGCATGACTTTTGTACGGATAAGGAGGAGTTGCCTGCCTTTCTCGGTTCCAAATATGTTCAATCCGATATGGGCGATTGCTTCCGCGAGATAAAGAAATACCTTTCCGATGGCAGAAAAGTGCTGTTCGCAGGAACGGGTTGCCAAATCATGGGGCTGAAAGCCTTTCTCGGCAGGAAATGCGAGGGTTTGATACCGATGGAAGTGATATGCCCGGGGGTGCCTTCGCCTGCCATTTGGCGGAGATACCTCGAGGAAGTCTGCGAACGGCAAGGCATTGCAACGGAAGAAGTTCTCGGAGTGGAGTTTCGCAACAAGGATTGTTCATGGTACAGATACGGAATGAAGATAAGGACGAAAAACGGAACGATATACCGCAAAGACAGATACAACGACCCTTACTTGAAAGCCTTACTTGCGAACCTTACGTTGAGAAACTCATGCCACAACTGCCCTGCCAAAGGCTCCGCCTCGCAAAGCGACATCATCGCCGGCGATTACTGGGGTGTGGGCAACCATCACCCTCAAACGGACGACGGCAAGGGGGTGAGCTGTCTGTTGGTAAGAAACACCTCGCTGCTACGTTTCTTCGACGAAAGGAAAATGGAACTCACACCGACCAAGTACGAATACATCTTGGCATCAAACCCTGCCTTGGAACGCTCCGCCCTGCCCAATCCGAAGAAAGCAGAATACCTGCAACGCCTCCAAAGCGAAGCATTCTTCAAATGCACCGAAGCATACACCAAAACCCCGCTCTCCCAAACCCTCAAACGCACATTACGTCCGTTTTTAAGCAAACTCAAACACCTTATTCTCAATCCGTTGAAAGCAATAAAATAAAACCGGAAATCGAACGCCGTTTCAAGTTCGATGAAACGCCGAAAGAAAAAATTCTTACGCCGCTTCGTGAAATTCTTTCGGCGATTGTTTTTTGCCGTGGTTGATATGCTTTTCGGCTGTCGGGTCTATGGCTCTATCGAAATAGTTTCGTATCTTTGCTTTTGCATTGGATAAACGATAAAAACAACGATGAGTAAGATATTGGTGATTTCGACGAGTCTTCGTACGAGGAGCAATTCGAAGATTTTGGCAAGAGAGTTTTCCCGTGGTGCGAAAGAAGCGGGTAATGAGGTGGAAATGATTACACTGCATGGCAAACGGATTGCGTTTTGCAGGGGTTGCCTCAGTTGTGGAAAGATTGGTCATTGCGTTATAGATGATGATGCCATCTCCATTGCGAAAAAGATGCACGATGCGGACATCATTTGTTTTGCTTCGCCCATATACTACTATGAAATGAGCGGACTGATGAAGACTTTGCTCGACCGCTGCAACTCTCTTTATTTCTCGGATTATCATTTCCGTGATATTTATTTTCTTTGTGCTGCTGCCGAAAATGAGGCTCATACTCCGGAAAGAGCAATCGCAGGTCTCGGAGGTTGGATAGAGTGTTTCGAGAATGCACGCTTGGCAGGAACGGTGTTTGCAGGCGGTGTAGAAAACGGCGGCGATGTTTCGGGACATGAAGCCATGGAAGAGGCGTACCGAATGGGCAGGAATGCCTAAGGCAAAGGTGTAAAGGATTATATGTAATAAGGAATTAACGAAATAAAAGGCTTATGACAGTCGGAGACAGAATACCCGAGGTACTCGGCATCGACCAAGAAGGTCGGGAAATCAGGAGCAGAGACTATCGCGGTCGCAAGATTGTGCTTTACTCCTACCCAAAAGCGAATACGAGCGGTTGCACGGCGGAGGCTTGTTCGCTTCAATCGCACGAGAAGGAGTTGGCAGAGGCAGGTTACGAAATCATAGGGGTGAGCAAAGACAAACAGACGCTTCAAAAGAAGTTTGCCGATGCCCACGGATTGGAGTTTCCTCTCATTGCCGACACGGAAACGACCTTGCTTCAAGAGCTTGGCTGTTGGGGCGAAAAGGTTGTGTGCGGTCGTCGCACCATCGGCATACTGCGCACCACTTATTTGGTCGATGAAGAAGGTATCATAGAGAAGGTTTTCGCACCCAAGGAAATCAAAACCAAAATTCACGCCGAACAAATCCTCGAATACATCGGGAAACGATAGGCTTCCTACTTTCAAGAAAATATGAAAGATGTATTTTTCCTGTTTTCGCATTCCGTAAACGTGGTTGTGCATGAACAAAAAAATGCGGCGAAGTCGCCGCATTCCCAATAAAAAGAAAAAAATGAAAACGAAAAAAAATACTACTTTCTTACTCTTTCGAGGATTTGCCTAACTTTTTCCGGCGTTACTATTCCTCGCTCTCCCACTCTCCAACCTCTTTCTTTGAAACGTTCCACTATCGTGTTTATTGTGTCCTCTCCTATTCCGTATTCGCTCAAATGTGTTTTCTTTCCTAAGCTGCGAAAGAAGTTCTCTGTTTTTTCTATTGCTTCATCTATTGCTTTTTCTTCGTCTTTCGTCGTTATGTTCCACACTCTGCGGGCATACTGCAAGAGTTTGCCGTGTTTCTCGTTACGCATGACTGCCATGACACCCGGGTGTACTATTGCAAGGGTTTCTCCGTGGTCGAGACCGCAGAGAGCCGTCAATTCGTGTCCTATCATGTGCGTTGCCCAGTCTTCTTCCACGCCCATGCCGATAAATCCGTTCAATCCCATGGTTGCGGTAAGCATATAGTTGGCACGGCAGTTGTAGGAAGGATTGTCGCCCATCAATTCCTCTGCTTCTTCTATCAAGGTGAGGAGAAGAGCCTCCGCCCAGCGATCCATGACTCTTGTGTCCAAACAGGTGGTAAGGTATTGCTCCAAAGTGTGTGCGTAGATGTCCACGATGCCGTTTGAAATTTGCTTCTTAGGAAGTGAAAGCACCACATCGGGATCCAAGATGGAGAACTTCGGAAAGCCTTGCGGATTGTGGAAGGCAAACTTCTCGTGTGTCTTACGGCGTGAAATAACGGCTCCGTTATTCATCTCCGATGCTGTTGCGGGAAGTGTCAGAACGGAAGCGAAGTCTATGGGTTTCGGCAGTTTGAAGCCTTTGTCCGTTATTATGCTCCAAGCGTCCGTGCAGTCGCATTTGGCTGCCGTTGCTATGAACTTGGTTCCGTCTATGATGGAACCTCCACCCACGGCAAGGATAAAATCGATTCCCTTTTCTTTGCATATTTGCACTGCTTTCATCAAGGTGTCGTAATCTGGGTTTGCCTCTATGCCTCCGAACTCCGTGATATCACGACCTTTCAAAGCCTGCATGACTTGGTCGTAAACGCCGTTCTTCTTGATTGAACCGCCGCCGTAAGTCATCAGAATTTTCGCTTCCTTGCCCACAAGCTCCGAGAGTTTGGCTATCTGACCTTTACCGAACACCAAACGTGTCGGATTCATAAACTCGAAATTATTCATGTTCTTCTGTTTTTTAGTTCCTGTTTTCTATCTCGTGAAACGAATCGCCGTTTCGCAAAATTGTTTTCCCGATCCGTTTTTTCTTTTCGCCGTTTCAACAAATTCTTTCGGCGAAAGAATGAACGTCGATGATGTTCCGCTTCTCCATTCGGTCTTCCGACATGTGTTAACCTGCCTGTTCAAAAATCCGTACATCTGCATAACTGCAAGCAAACAACACACGAAATCGAAAAATGTTCGCTACTTTTGCAAAAAAACGAAGCAGAGAAGATGTGTGTGAAAGATTTGGTGTTCGGTAAAGCCGATGAAAGGCATGTAGATGCGTTCTTGGAATTGATAGACGAGCGTATAGAATGGATGAATGCCGTGGGTATAGACCAATGGAACAATAATCATTATCATGAACGCTATCCCAAGGAATATTTCCTTGATGTTGCACGTTCGGGAAAGATGTATATGCTTTCGAATAAAGATGATGGAAAGATGGTTGCGGGAGCTGTACTCTTTGAAGAGGACAAGCGTTGGGGCAAGATGTCTTCCTCTGCTTATTATCTGCATAATCTTGCGGCCTCTCTGCGAGAGAAAAATTCCGGCAGAAGGTTGGTAGAGGAAATAGAGCGGTTAAGCCGATTGCATGGCAAGGAATTTTTGCGATTGGACTGCATTTGCGGCAACGAAGCCCTCAACGCATGGTACGAAAGCATGGGCTTTAAATTTGTTGGCAGATGCACAGACGGCGAATACCGAGGCAACCTGAGGGAAAAGAAACTATAATCTCTCCAACCAAGCCATCATTCTGTCAAACCACCCTGCCAAAGAATTACATTAAATTCTTCGGTTTTGTGTAGCGGGAATACACTTTTCCGAACTTTCGAGTGCATAGTCGGGGTTTTGGGTTCGGTTGAAGCGTATTTCGTTATAGTTATCGCAAAGTGGTTTGAAGCGGGAGCAAGTTCTCTTTTGGGCTAATGCTTTTTCGTTCGGTTATAAAAAAAGCGTCCAAGAAACCCTTGGACGCGTCCTTAGTAAAATAGATGTTCAAAACAAAAAAAAGTTTAGTATCTCTTACTCTATCGCTTTCGCAATCTCGCTGCCTGCTTTGAACTTCAAAACATTCTTTGCAGGGATATTGATTTTCTCTCCTGACTTCGGATTGCGACCGACTCTTGCTTCTTTCTTTTGTACGGAGAATGTACCGAAGCCCAAGAAAGCAACTTTTTCGCCGGCTTTCAAGTAATCGGTGGTAACTTTCAAAAACGCATCGTATGCTTTTGTTGCGTCAACTTTGGACAAGCCTGACACTTCTGCCATCTTATCTGCAAATTCTTTCTTTGTCATAATCAATTTGTTTTAATCTGTTATTGCTTGCAAAACTACGTTTTTTTTCTTTCTCTGCCAAACTTTTGTGTGCTTTTTTTGCCTTTCGGTCTGTTTTTTATTCCGCTGCGTAGAGCGGAGTCGGTATTTTGAAGCCGCGAAGGAAAGCATCGGTTTTCATTCTCTTCTTTCCATCGGATTGTATGTCAGTTATTTGTATTACGCCATCGGCACAAGTTACTTCCAAAGTGCCTTTGTCCGTTACGTTTAGCCGTCCTATGGTGTCGAAGGCTAGTTTTTTTTCGTGAAATTCGGCTTCAAAGAGTTTGAAACGGTGAATTTTGCCGTTTTGAGGCTCATTAAACACTGCAAATGCTGCCGGATAGGGGCTTAATCCTCTTATATGATCGATTATTTCCCTGCCAGAACGGTGCCAATCGACAAGCATGTCTTCCTTATACAGCTTGGGGGCTGTTTTGAGTTCGCTTTCGGGTATCTCCTCCTGCGGAAGGAGTTGCGGATTATCGGAAAGGAGGGTTGCTATTGTTCGTTCTATCAATTCCGGTGCTGCATACATCATCTCGTCATGCAGTTCGCCTGCGGTCATTCTCTCGTTTATGGCTATGCGTTTGCGGTGTATTATCATACCGCAGTCTATCTTGTCGTTCAAAAGGAAAGTGCTTATACCGCTTTCCTTTTCCCCGTTCATGATTGCCCTGTTTATCGGGGCTGCTCCGCGATATTGCGGAAGCAAGGAGGTGTGCAGGTTGAATGTACCGTACTTCGGTATGCGGTAAATGCTTTCCGGTATCATTCTGTATGCGACGACAATCTGCATATCGGGCGAGAGTTTTTCTATTTCTTCGCGAAAGCTATCATCTTTCAACTTCTCCAGTTGGAAAAGGGGCAGATTTTGTTGCAGGGCGTACTGCTTGACTGCCGGTTGGCTGAGTTTTCTGCCTCTGCCTGCCGGTTTGTCCGGTTGGGTTACGACTGCGATTATGTTATAGCCGCCTTCAACGAGTTGTTGCAGTTGATGGGCGGCTATTTCGGGAGTTCCGTAAAATATAATCCTTGCCTGCTTGGGTGCTATCATAGAGCTGCCATTTTCAAAGCCGTTACGGCTGCTTCCGTTCCTTTGTTTCCCAACGCTCCGCCGCTTCTGTCCTTGGCTTGTTGGAGAGTGTCGGTGGTCAATACGCCGAATATGACGGGTATTCCTTCACTCAGGCTGACTTTCATTATGCCGTGGGCAACGGCTTGCGAGATGAACTCGAAGTGTCTGGTCTCGCCCTGTATCACGCAGCCGAGACAGATGACGGCATCGAACTTCTTCTTCTCCAAAAGCGTGGAGGCTCCGAACGGTAGTTCGAAACTACCGGGTACATGCCTTACATATATATCCTTTTCGTCGACCCCGTGTTCCAAAAGCGTTTCCACAGCTCCTTGAAGGAGGTTGTCCGTGATTTCCTTGTTCCATTCGGACACCACTATGCCGAATATACCTTTTTCACCCGAGGGTATCTCGTCCTTGTTGTAGGACGAGAGATTTTTCAAACTTGATGACATTACTTTATTCTTATTTTAGTTCGTTGCTTAAGCAAATCCGTTTTGACAGAAGGGTTCATGCGTCGCAATTCTTCTTCGGATAGATTGTAGCGTTTGGCGATGGCTTTCATTTTGTCGCCTTTGCGTGCCATTATATACTTATGATTATCGTTCACCTGTGAGCCTACTCCGCCTGCCATGACGGTGTATTGGGGTATTTTGCCGCTTTTTATCAGTTTTCTTTCCTCCGCTATGAGCGAGGAGGTCTTCACGTAGGGCTTTCCCTCGAAGCATTTGTCCACCTTGCTCAAACGACTTTTAGCAGACTTCTTGTTGGCTTTCTGCTCTGAGGATTCCACGCCGAAATAGCTCTTATCGATTCTTATGAAGGAGGTTTTGATGCTGTATGTCTCCAAATCGAATATCCATTCAGGGTCGAAACATGCGTAAAGCAGGCGGCACTCGAAGTGAAGGTGAGGTCCGGTGGAGTGACCTGTGCTTCCGCCCAAGCCTATGACATCTCCGGCTTTCACCTTCTCTCCCACCTTGACATTTATCTTCGAGAGATGTCCGTAAAGTGTTTCGAGATTATTGTAATGCCTTATAACGACGCAGTTGCCGTAGCCCCCGTTGTATTTTGCAAGCCTTACGACACCGTCGAATGCAGCATAAATCTTATCTCCCGTGTTCAAAGCGAGGTCTATTCCCGTATGAGGTCTGCCCCAACGCCAACCGTAGGAAGAGGACTTCGGTTTCTTTATCGGAAAGCAGAAGTTCTGTCCTTTGTTCGGGTTTATGAGTCGCAGAACAACTTCATCGGGTATTTGTTTGAAAGAAAAGTCTGGTGCTTTGACCCTTTCATTGTACCATGTGCTTTGATAGAGCGTCGAGGAGGGTATTTCCTTGCTGTCGTTTATGCGACTGCGTGAAGCGGGTTCGTCGTTTTTCTTTTTCCTGACCTCTTTGGATTTGGAAATTGCGGCTTTTGCGGCTTTGGGATTGTGAACCGCATAAAGGGAATCGGCAAAACGACGATTTGCGGAGCGTTTGTCCCCGTCCGATGCCTGCGGGCTTTGAGCCGTTGCGACAAGACTGCAAAACAAAAGGAGTATAGGTAAAAGATATGTCTTTTTCAGGTGTGTGTCCATTTATATACCCACGAAAAACGCTGCAAATGTAGTACAAATTCCCAATATAAAGCCCAATCCGACTTGAAATTCGTTATGTTGGTTCAGCCTCAGACGAGCCGAACAGACCAATCCGGAGACGAGGATACTTGCAACGAAGAGCCAGAAGTACCTTGTGCCGGTATGAAGGTTGATCATGAAAAGAAAACAGTTCATTGCACCGCAGCCCATCGCATGGGCGCTGACTTTGGTGAAGTTGTTCACTATGGCGGCTGCCACTACGCTGAAAAGATATGCGGAAAGAAGTTGAAAAGGAAAGAGGTAACGATACATGCCTCCGAAGAGGTAGAGGGTTACAAGTGCGGACAGTATTGCTATTACGTAGGGCGTGTTCCTCTGTTTGCGGTTGCTCACTTCCAGATCGTCGATTCGTTTATTCAGAACGAGGAAATAAATCGCCAGAACTGGCAAAAGAAATGTCAGAACGAAGAAAAGGAAAATCACTTCAAGGTTAACCATAAGCGGAAGTGCGAGAATGGTTGCCGATGATAGGACGGCAAGGAATATCATTCCGTAAGTGGGCATGATAAGCGGATGAAAAAGTTTGCTGACCGCTTTTGCGAGTTTATCTCCTGCCTCTTCGTTGTGGGTTCGTTCGCTCATGGGTGGGTTTATCTTCGTCTTCTTCTGCTTGCGGGAGCAATGTTGAGGCGGTCGCGGTATTTGGCAACGGTGCGACGCGATATGGCATAGTTCTTTTTCTGCAACAGTTCCGCAAGTTCCTCGTCCGTGTAAGGCTTTGCTTTGTCTTCGTTTTCTATTATTCCTGCAAGCTCGCTTCTTATTGCCTCAGCCGATACTTCTTCTCCCGAAGAAGTGTTCACGGAGTTGGAAAAGACATCTTTCAATTTGAAAGTACCGAAATGCGTCTGCACATACTTTTCGTTTGCCATGCGGGAGATGGTGCTTTCGCCGAATCCGGTCATCTGCCTTATGGTGTCGTACTTCATGGGTCTGAGTTTGGACTTGTCTCCGGTGAGAAAGTATTCGCGTTGATAGTCTATGATTGCCCCCATTATGCTTTTGAGTGTCTGTTCACGCTGATTGAAGGCTTCGATGAAGGTTTTTGCGGACTCTATCTTGTCTTTCAAAAACTGTATCGTCCTGTCGTCCTTTTCCGGCTTTTGTTCCAATCGGGCAAGCATTCGCTCCCCTTCCGGGTTTACTTTAAGATGGCGACGATACGGGCGGTTGAGTGAAAATTCAATCTCTCCGTCGGCAGTCTGTCGCACTATGAAGTCCGGTATTATGCCCATGTTATCCGTCGGAAGACTGTCCACATAGCCCGGTGCAGGGTTCAACTTATGTATTTTTTTGAGAGCTTGGTTGAAAAGTTCCGGTTCGATGTTCAACCTCTTCCTTATCAAGTCGAACTGACGCTTGCATAGCAAATCCCAATGGTTTGTGATTATCTTTTCTGCCAAAAGCGTTACTTCGTCGGTTGCTTCCGTGCGTTCCAACTGCAACATAAGGCAATCCTTTATGTCTATCGCTCCGACGCCGGCAGGTTCAAACGTTCTGACGAGCTTCCACACCTCTTCCACTTCCTCTATATTCAAATCTTCCCCCTTGTTCAAAAACCAATCATCGGCAATCGCTTCGGGACTTCTTCGCAAATATCCCCTCTCATCAATGTTACCGATTATCATCTCTCCTATCTCGTATTTCTTTTCGCTGATATTGTTCAGGCGGAGCTGCTGCATAAGGTCGTCGATCAAAGAAGTGGAGGCAGAACGTTCCCTTTCGCCTCCTTCTTCCGATTTTACGACTCTGTATATCTGCTCTCCGTCGTCCTGAAACCAGTTATCGACGTATTCTCCTTTGTGGCTGCGTTGTCCTTCGCGTTCCGTAAGTTCGAAATCGACAGGCTTCTCCTCTGCTTCCAGTTCCTGATCAAGATAAGGGTTGACCTGCTGCTCCTCCTCTATCCTTGCATCCAATTCCGAAAGCGGAACCTCCAACAATTGCCCGCAAAGCCGCTGAACGGGTGCGAGTCTCTGTTTCTGAATCTGTCGTAATCGCTGACTCTGTGCCACAAGTCGCTGTTTTTAGCTTCCTAATAATTTGCGTTCTTCGGATAACGAGGGAACGGAATGACGTCTCTTATGTTGCTCATGCCGGTTACGAACAACAAAAGCCTCTCGAAGCCCAAGCCGAAGCCGGAGTGCGGTGCGGAACCGAAGCGACGTGTATCCAGATACCACTGCATATCCTTTTCCTCTATGCCTACTTCCGCCATTCTCGCCAAGAGCTTGTCTATGCTCTCCTCTCTCTGCGAGCCGCCTATGATTTCGCCTATCACGGGGAAGAGAACGTCCATTCCTCTGACTGTCTTGCCATCGTCGTTCTGCTTCATGTAAAAGGCTTTTATCTCTTTCGGGTAGTCGGTCAGGATAACCGGTGCTTTATAGTAGTGTTCGACAAGGTATCTCTCGTGTTCGCTCTGCAAATCCACTCCCCAATGAACGGGATATTCGAATTTATGGTGCGATTTCTCCAACACGGCTATCGCATCCGTATAGGTCATTCTGATGAAGTTGTGGGTTACGACAAAGTTCAAGCGTGCCAACAGTTCGTTGTCGTACATCTGCGTAAGGAACTCCAAATCCTCACGACAGTAAACCAAAGCGTAACGAACTAAGTACTTGATGAAATCCTCCGCAAGGTCCATGTTGTCCTCTATTTCGTAGAATGCCATCTCGGGTTCTATCATCCAAAACTCCGAAAGATGTCTCGGCGTGTTGGAGTTCTCCGCACGGAATGTCGGACCGAAGGTATAAATCTTTCCGAGGCTCATCGCTCCGAGTTCTCCCTCCAACTGTCCGCTCACGGTAAGGGAAGTATGTCTGCCATAGAAGTCTTTGGAATAATCCACCTTACCGTCCTCGGTGCGTGGAGGGTTTTCCAAATCGAGCGTCGTTACTTGGAACATCTCCCCCGCTCCTTCGCAGTCCGAAGCCGTGATAAGCGGTGAATGCCAATAGTAAAAGCCTCTGTCGTTAAAGTATTTGTGAATGGCATACGCCATTGCGTGCCTTATTCTGAACACTGCGGAGAAAGTATTCGTGCGTGGACGGAGATGAGCTATCTCTCTCAAAAACTCCAAACTATGTCCCTTCTTTTGCAAAGGATAAGTCGCAGGGTCTGCCTCGCCGTATATTTCTATCTCATCTGCCTGTATCTCCAAACTCTGACCCTTTCCCTGAGAAGCAACCAAGGTTCCCACGGCTTTCAAGCATGCACCGGTGGTTATTCTCTTCATCAAATCCTCATCGAAAAGCGACATATCAGCCACTATCTGCAAATTATGTATGCAACTGCCATCGTTCAAAGCGATGAACGACACATTTTTGTTTCCTCTTTTTGTTCTCACCCAACCTTTGACGCACACTCTGCTTCCTATCGGTTGTTCGTTTCCTTCTCTGAAAAGTTCTCTAAGTTCTGTTCGTTTTATGTTTTCCATCGTTACCTGTGTTTTTCTGATTTTCTAAATAAACTCGCTGCCTTTCTCTATTTCCACGTCCGTGGTGAACTGTTTTATTCTCTGTTCCTCTCCCTTGCGGCACATCATCACCACACCTTCGCTCTCCACGACGATGTAATCCTCCAATCCCTGTACGACCAAGAGGCGTTCCTTTGGAACATGTACAAGACAATTCCTGCAATCATACAACATGACATTGCTTCCCACAACGCTGTTGCCGTTCTCGTCCTTCGGAGAGACATTGTACAAAGCTCCCCACGTACCTATGTCGCTCCAACCGAAGTCCGAAGGTATGACATAGACGTTATCCGCCTTCTCCATCACGCCGTAGTCTATCGAAATGGACGGACAAATCGAATAAGCCTCCTCTATGAACGCCGCTTCCTTATCCGTATTAAGAACCTCCATGCCTTTGTTCAATACATCGGCAACCTCAGGCAAAAACTTGGCAAAAGCATTCTTTATCGCTTTGGCGGACCATACGAAAATGCCGGCATTCCAAAGAAAATCGCCGCTTTCCACGAAACTGCAAGCCATCTCATACGCAGGTTTCTCGGTAAAGAGTTTCACCTTCTTTATTCCGCAATCACCTGTCGCACACATATTGTCCATGTATTGAATGTAACCATAGCCCGTGTTCGGATAAGAAGCCTTGATACCCAAGCAAATCAATACCTCCTGTCTTTCTGCCAGACGGAAACCCTTTTGTATTTGGGCAATGAAGTTATCCGTATCCATAATCAGGTGATCGCTCGGCATGACAAGCACAAGAGCGTCCTTGCAACGGTTTTCTATCTTCGCCATGGCGTACGCAATGCAGGGAGCAGTGTTTCTCCTCACCGGTTCGCAAAGGATGTTTTCTTTCGGAAGGCTCGGAAGATTTTCCGAAACCAAATCGCTATACATTCCCGAAGTAACAACATAGATATTCTCCACCGGACAAATCCTCTCCGCCCTCTTGTAAGCCGCCTGCAACAAAGTCTCGCCGGTACCTAAAACATCTATGAACTGCTTCGGTCTCTTGACACGCGACATGGGCCAAAACCTGCTGCCTATACCGCCTGCCATTATTATGCAAAAATTCTTTTCGCCCGAAATTTCTTTCATGACACATCGTTTTCAGCCTACAAAGATACGACATATTTGCGAAACTCCGCAACTTACGCCCGAAAATATCCTCACACTTCCGAAAGCTATGCACCGCCTCAGATTTCCCCTGCCTGTATTACGCCGTTTCGGGAAATTCTTCCGGTGTTTCGTTCAATCGTTACGCCATATCGTCCACGCTTTGTCGGCTTGGAGGGTGAGCATGCATAAACCGTTGGAGGTCGGACAATGTTTTGCGGCGGCTTGTTGCAGAAGCAGGGTTTGCGAAGGATTGTATATGAGGTCGAAGACGCACTGCGAGGCTTGCAGTTCGGAGGTGTCTATCGGCGGAATGCAGTCTTCGTATGGGTGCATGCCGAGAGGCGTGGCGTTTATTATGAGACGATAATCCGAAAGAGTGGCATCGAGTTCGGCATAGCTTATATGCACTTCATCTTCGAACGTCCGTCGGCTTGCAATGCGGTATGAAATGCCGTGTTTCTCCAAGACTTTGGCTATGGTCTGCGAAACGCCTCCGCTGCCGAGTATGACGGCGGTTTTTATTGCCGAAAGGTTGAAACTTTCCTCCAAGGAGGTTTCAAATCCGTAAAAGTCCGTATTGTATCCTTTCAATCGCGTTTTGCCGTTCTCTCTTATGACTTTCACGCAGTTCACATTACCGCACAATTCCGCCGAAACGTCCGAATAATCGAGGTACGGCAGGAAAGCTTTCTTGTATGGCATGGTAATGTTGAAGCCTTTCAGCTCGGGTGTTGCGGCAATATGCTTCAAGGCTTCTTCCACGGAGTTTTCTTCCCACAACTCGTAGTCCGCCTCTATGCCCTCTCGCGAAAATTTTTCCCTGAAATATTTTTGTGAAAAGGAGTGTGCGAGCGGTTTCCCGACCAATGCGTACAACTCCACTTTATTTCTTCTTTTTCTTGACCGCTTTGAATACCAAGTAAGCCACGAATGCTATGCCCAGAACGAGCAGAACGTACGACAATTCATGACTGTATCGGTTTATGAGATCCTTGTTGCCATGTCCCACATAGCCGAGGACGGCAAGAATGATGTTCCAAACGCCTGCTCCCAAGGCTGTGAAGCCGATGAAGTTAACAATATTCATGCGGGCAAGTCCGGCAGGTATGGAAATCAGCTGACGAATGCCGGGAACGAGCCTTCCGATGAAGGTGGAACTCTTGCCGTGTTTATCGAAGTATGCTTCTGCTTTTTCTATCTTCTCCTTGCTTAACAGGCACATCTTTCCGAAACGGCTCTCTGCAAATTTGTAGATGATGGGACGCCCCAACCATAAGGCAAGGTAGTAGTTTATGATTGCTCCGACTATCGCTCCGAGGGTTGCAAAGACGACAACCAAAACTATATTCATGTTGCTGTCCTCTTCCAAAGCCTTATATGCGGCAGGAGGCACCACCACTTCCGATGGAAAAGGTATGAAACTGCTCTCTACCACCATGAGGAGAGTAACCGTTCCGTAGTTCATGTTATCCATGTACCAACCGCTCACTCTCTCGACAAGCGTTTCTTTTTCTTTTTGCGGTACCGTTGCCGCTTCTTCTCCACTTGTCTGAGCAGCAAGAGGCATGAAACCGATCAATGCAAGCATCGCAAAAACCGATGCTTTCTTCATTCCGTCAATCATTTTCTTCCGATTTTTTTGTCAGTTCTTTCAATTTACGAACGCAGGCCTCGTTCTCCGTCAGTGAGGGAATGCGGTGTACGATTGCTTCCGCCGTGTAATCCCTGTGCAAAATCATATCTTCCAAGATGGTGTATATGTTCTCCTCGGAGCCGTATCCGCACAATAATATGTCTATCAACGCACACTCCAAGACGAACAAATCGTTCTCCGTGTCTTTATCCATTGCGTCAAAAACCTCTGAAATCAACGACAACGCCTCATTACCCTTGTCGTTCTCCGCCATTTTCATCGCCCACGAGGCTGCGACATAACTTCTATGCTTTTTGAAAAACTCCGCCGTTTCTCTCTCTTCGTTATCCTTGAATTGCGTCTTGACGGCTTGCTCGCAGCATTGTTCGTACATGCTTTGGTAAATCTCGTCTGCCTGTACCGAATCGCCGCAATCATAAAGCAGTTCGGCAAAAGTTATCCTGTGTCCGTAGTATTCGGGTTCTTCCTTTATCACCTGCATTGCCAAATGCAAAGCCTTGTTGGTTTCTCCCTTGAAAAGCAGACAACGAGCCATGAACATACGTATTTCTCCCTTGGAATAGAAACTGTCTCCGTCGCAAATCGGCATCGTCTTGTTCTTTTCCAAGACATCTTCGCACATTGCAAGGCATTTGTCATACCATTTCAAATAGATGGCAGTTTCGAAATACTCTCTCAGACAGGCTTTCCAAAATTCCGATAAACCGATACGCAACTTTCTGTCCTGCACACGCTTCATTTCCGTTTCTATTTCGGGAATGAGTTTATCTATCAGACTGCAAGTCTTCTCTTTATCGAGGTTCTTGATATGTATTTGCAAAATCTTACGTTGTATATCCAAGTCATGAGGGGCTATACATCGACAATAGTCGTATGCTTGTGCAGCCTTGTCATAATCCCTTGCCCTGACATGGAATTCGGCAAGCGTTTCCCAATAATCGCATGAGAAAGGGTTCTCCCTGACGAAGTATTCCATTACCTCGAACACGCTTTCCTTGCTTGCGGGGTGCAGTCTGCAAAGCTCGGCTGCCACGGTCAGCAGATTATCCGACAACACCGTGTTCAAGAAAAGAAAATCCCCTGCCCCGTATGCCGAGACATCGTCATCATTCAAATGATTTTTATCTATGTTCAAAGCAAGGAGAACAAAGCGTTCAGCCTCTTTGAACCGCTTGCGGCGGATTGCAATCTCTGCCATCTTCTCGCAAATATATTCATTCTCGAAAGCAAGGTTCATTCCTTCGAGAAGTTGCATGGCTTCATCGCATCTGTTCATGCGGATAAGCACCTTGGCTTTCTGATAATCGAACAGGGAGGCTTCTCGCTCGTCGCGGCAGCAGGCTTTCTTCTTTGCATTGCTCAAAACCGTATATGCTTTCTCCGGCTCGGTTTGCGAAAGATATTCTGCCTTGCGAACGGTTATTTCGACATTGTCCGGATAAGTCTCGTCCGCCTTGTCGAGGGCTATCTTCAAGAGTATGTCGTCCGATTCCTCGGCAAGGAAATAGTCTATGATGTCCAACCAGTCGTCCATGTCGTAAAACATGGAGGATTCATTGTTCTGTACTTTTTTCGTAAAGTCTGCCACAAGGGAAAGCAACTCCTGCTCGTAGTCGAAGTCGTCCTGTTGGTCGAAATAGTCTGTCATCTTGCTTTTTCTCTTTGTTTTCAGCGTAGTTCGACAGGTATCATGGCAACCCTGTACAACTTGTTGTTGCGGAAAATGACGTAAATGTTTCCCATATAGAACCAATGTCTGTTGCTTCCGTCGAAGTTGGTCTCCACATCCCTCTCCGGCTTGCCCCAAGACAGGTCTGCCATATCCATGGTCATGTCTTTTATCAGCTCCTTTTGCAAGATGGCTTTATGAAAAGTGGGATAGGTATCCTTGTACTTCAACACCTTGTTGCCTTCCGCAAGGCAGAGGTCGAAACTCAAACGGTCGCCGAGATTGAAGTCCTCTCCGACGTAGAACTTCCGTCCTCTTTCATTCCTCATCAGCATTTGGAACTTGCCGTCCCTGACCACGAAATCCAAACAATGGAAAACATCACCCTGTTTAATCGTTATGGGTCTTTTCCATCTCAAATCGATTACCGTCAACGGGAATTTGTCGCCTCTTACGACGAAATCCCTGTCCTTGTAGTACTCTCTCGCCCTCTTGTAGAACGCCTCTATCACGAAATGGAACTCACCTCTTTCCTTCAAAGTGGGATACTTGTAATAGATGGTGTCTCTCCTGCCCTTCTCCACCAACTTCAAATACACATCCGTAAGGTTCTCCGCACTGTGGCACCAATCCGCCACGGTGAAAGTCTTGCCTGCCAAAAGCCTTGCCTTTCCTATCGGATAATCGGTGAAGGAATACTTGCGGCTGTCGTCATCGTAATTGTACAACTTGGTGCCGTTGAACAATCTGGCAATGGTCTCGTCCGTCACCACGGGCAGACTTATCTTGTGTCCGACCAATCGCATCGGCAGATGGGCGTAGTTGCTGTTCGTATCGTAATCCACTATCGAGACATCTTCGTTCGAAAACTTGTTCCTCGGGTATTGGTTCTTGTTCGCATTGAAATAGCTCATCGGAGTGAACGGAAAGTTGTAACGGTTGTAGAAGTTCTGATAGTTGTAAAAGATTGTGTCTCCGCTCGAACCGACGACGAGTTTGAGAAAAGGGTATTGCATGTTCTTGAAGTCCCTTTTATCGTCCTCCGCCTTGTAAATCTTATTGAACGCAAACTGATCAGCAACATAGTCCGCAACCATGAACCACTCGCCTTTCAACTGTTGGATTTTCTCCTGCGGCATACGTTTGAGCTTGTAATACCTCACGCCCGTACGGTCTTCCTTTTCCGCTTTTGCAATGCCTCCGATGAAGAAATAATCCCTCAAAGCCGTGTCGGAAACGTCCTGCAAATACAGGGTCTGACCGGTAAGAGCAAAAGGCTTGACCATGAACTTCAAATGATTGTCGTAGTCCGCATAGTCGAAATCGGGCATGTTCCTGTACTGCCTCAACTGTGCAGACACCTCCGTGCAAACACCCGAAACGAAAATCCAAACCGCCAATCCGATTATTCTGCCGTATCTCATATTCTCTCTTTCAAAATTTCGTTTGGCAAATGTACGAATAAATGCTCAATCCGAAAGCAGGAGCAACCTTTTTTTTGCTTTTTCGTAAGCATTGGGACAAGCAAACGGATTGGGACAAGGTTTTTGCGAAACGGCATTCCGGCACAACGAAACGCCGAAGCATTCCTCCCGAGACGGCAAAGATATTCGGTTATGCACATAGACATCATTACGCTTTTCCCTGACATGTTCACGGAAATATTTTCGCAAAGCATATTGAAACGAGCCCGTGAAAAGGGTTTGTTCACCGTTGGAATACATAATCTTAGGGATTATTCCTTAAACAAAAACAAGAATGTTGACGACTATCCCTACGGAGGAGGAGCCGGCATGGTCATGCAGATAGAGCCGGTGGATAATTGTTTGAAGCAGCTGCAAGCAACGAGGACGTACGACGAGGTGATTTACACGGCACCGGACGGAGAGCAATTATCACAAGGCATTTGCAACGAGTTGGCTTTGAAAGAGAACCTCTGCATACTCTGCGGACATTACAAGGGTGTCGATGAACGAATAAGAGAACACCTTGTCACAAGGGAAATTTCCATAGGCGATTACGTATTGAGCGGAGGCGAATTGGCAGCCGCCGTGATTGCAGACAGCGTTGTGAGACTTCTTCCCGGAGTGTTGAACGACGAAAGTTCCGCACTGACGGATTCGTTCCAACAAGGCTTGGTGTCCCCGCCCGTTTACACACGTCCCGCCGATTACAAGGGTTGGAAAGTACCCGACATACTGCTCTCGGGCAATGACAAACTGATAGACAACTGGCGATTCGAGCAATCTTTGGAACGCACACGCCAACGCCGTCCCGACTTGTTGAACGAAAACGACTTTCGGTAATTCATTTCTGTGAAAATAAATTACTGAAACGAGACAAAAGAAAAACGGTCGGTTGCTTTGGGGCGACCGACCGCGGGTTTATAATTTGCAAACTTAAAACCATAGTTTAGATAGTCATGTGTTTTCATCTGATACGTTGTTAGTTATGATTGCACTCGTCTTGCGGTGATTTTATCAATGAAGGTCTTTCAGTTCTGACAAATCATTGTAAAATCTTTTATAGACTCGTTTGGTCATATCCCTGTAAGCTTTGCGTCCGGCACTGCCATCACGTTGTCTTTCGGCTATTGCGTCCCGCACCTTACACCAATTATTCAACGCTGTCTCATAGAGCGATACCATCTCGGCAACTTTCTCGAAGTCTAAGTTCTCATCTATGCTTTTAAGCATCTCTTCCCTATTCGGTGCAGCAAATCCTTCCTCCAACTCTTCCGCAACAGTCTCGCGATTTCTCGTTTTGAAATATTCTATCAACTCATCGAACTCTTTCTTCGACACACCGGACATGCTCACATCAAAATACTGCCAATCGTCTTCTCCCAATATCTGTTGCTCTATCTTAAATTCTTCAAACCTGTCGCAAGACCATCTCTCAAAAGTTTCTGTCCGTTCCATTGGGGCATACCTGTAATGAGCCATAGAGTAAGAATAATATTCCATTATGGCGTTCAAAGCATTGGTAAGGTCGAACCATTCGCAAAATTCCATGTAATACAAATCCTGCAACCTGAAACAAGACCACATATTGGTATTGCTGCTCGCAAAAGCCTGTTCTTCAAGGTATGCAATAGGCTTCATGTAGAGATTTATCGTTTTATATATAGCAAGTATGGAATTCTCATAGCTGAATAGCGGCTTATAGTAATTGTAAAGCATTTTCTCCCATACTGTATCTGTGTTTCCATACTCACGTCTGCCGGTAAAGCCACCCGAATCGATAAATTCATCGAGATCATTTATCGCTCTATTCACGGAACCTATCTTCCTGCCCGAACGACGATTGTATTCAAACACACAATCCTCCATCATCAACGCCCAAGCGTAAGCATCTTCCGCCGTTCTTATCTCTTGGACGGTCTGCATCATGCGGTTGAGCAACCAATAGGCATGCGGATCCGCCGTCTTCATGACATCATCACCGGTAAAGACGAAGTTATATAAGGTATCCGGCACTGCGGCAAGTTCCTTCCGCTTTTTCTCTATCTGTTCCTTGCTATCCCTGAAGCTCTTGTGCAGCGTCTCTTGCTTTGGAACTTGCTCGCTCGTCTGCCCTTGCAGCATTACGCTGCAAGAGAGAAGAAACGACGCTATAATCAATACTTTACTTTTCATCTTTCTTCGATTTTTCGGTCGGTGCAAAGAAATTTCCATCTTCTTCCATTGAACAGAAACACTCGGAAACTATACGGTCATACAGCTCCCGACGACCCGTGTTTACTCTTGAGGTCATTTCTTCCACGCCTTTCGCATCGGCTGTAAAACTTGTAACGTTGCCAATATTCATTTCCATTGCAACCTTCTCCACATCGTGATTTGCTCCGATATAAACGAACACCCAATCCCGTTTTTTCAACTCGGAAACGAGTTCTTTTATATTCTGCACATTGAAATGCCTCGAAGCATTCTCGTAACCGTCCGTAACTATGGTTACCAAAACCCTGTCCCCTGTCTCGATTTTGGAACGCAAATGAGATATGGACAACCCCATCGCATCATAAAGAGCCGTACAACCATCAGGGGTGTAATCTTTCTTGGAAAGTTCCTTGACTTCATCTGCCGGAACGCAATCCAAAACCGTCTTCATGTCATCATTGAAGGTTACGAAGCTGACGAATTGTTCCGTTTCATCGTTTTGCTTTTGTGCCTTACGAATGGTTTGCACGGTTTCGTTCACACTGTCCACAGCCTGCTTTCTTATGCTTTCCATGGAACCGCTCTCATCGAGAATGATCAAATTGAAAATTCTTGTCTTCATCTTTGTTGATTTTTTAGTTGTTTCACCAATAAAGAGAAGTCGAGAAACGAAAATCTATCACACCGGAAGAAAAATTTTTTACGCCGTGAGAATTTTTTCTTCAGCCGCATCGAGACAACTAATCGCCGCAAGGGATTTCGCAGATGGAAGCACCGAAGACATCATACAGTCCGTTCTTCTTTTTCAACATTTTATAGTCCATCTCTATTCGGTACGCACGTCTGCTTTCGACCGTAAACTCAAATGGCGTGGAGATAATGCCGTTGGGAGCATAGACGGTTATGATATGCTTTCCCTGAGAGGTTTTGCGTTTCAGGGTGTAGCCCTTGATGAAGTTACCCGTTCCGACCTTCCTGCCGTCGAGCAGCACTTCATAGAAGCTGTCTATGTAGGGGATTTTGTACTTCTTTTCATCGAGATGTATCTCCAAGCGTACGGATACAGCTTCCGAACAGCTTTTCGCATATATGTCAATTATGTCTCTAAACCATACGGCAAACTCTTCGGCACTGTATGCTCGGGAAGACGGTGTTTCAGGCAAGAGAAATGCCGGTATGCTTTTGCGAACCTTCGTCGAAGACATGGCAAAACAATAAGGAGTCAATTTTCCGAGACGTTCCACCCTACGAATAACTTCTTCAGAAAGCAGCATTCTCGGCGGACGTGAGTAACGTCCCACGAGTCGCAATGCCCGATAAGGTTCTAGAATACAGATACCCTCGGATTGTAAACATTGCATGCCCCAATGAACAGCCTCATAATTGAAACCGATGCAGGCAGCATGCAAAAGGGTTCTTTGCAGAAGTGCTTTCCCCGCATATTTCGCCGCAACATCATCTGCATTATACTCCATCTGCCTTGCCAAACGGGAATAAGCCCTGTCTATACGGTTGCACATCGCAAGAGCGAACCAAGTATATATAAGCAACTGCGTCTTCGTCTGCATTTCAAAAGTACCCGATTCCCGCATGTTCTCGGTCGTCTTGAACGAACGGGCGAAACGACCTGCCGAATAAACGGATACCGACTTTTGCATTTCCTTTTGGGCATAATGACCGAACTCATGATAAAGCACAGCCCTCAATTCATCATCGTCCATCTGCGTCAGGAAACACAAACCGACCGCAAGATTACGCTTTGCCGGCAAAAGCAGGTTCCGCAATGTCGCCTGAACGAACACAGACGCATTCGCATCGGGACAGATATAAACCTCATGAACAGGAAAGAGTTCGAGCTTGGCTGTAACCTCGTCTATGATGTCGAAAAGAGCAGGATAATCACAACGGCTTATCTTCCGGAAATTCTCAGGCAGCGGAGCCTTGACCCGAAACGCCTTACCCATCTCCCATAAGAGCAGAACGCCGGCAAGGGATATAAGAATAAGAGACAAAGGCAAATCATGCTCACGACGATAAGCCAAGAGGTAGTAACCGAAGCACACAGATGCCACAGCGAAAATGAAAAACAAGAAACTACCGACCGCATACACCGCCAGCAAACGGGTGAGGGAACGTTTCAGAGCGGTAATATCGGGAGACATATCAAAGCCTCATCTCTTTAATCGTCCTCTTCCCCATTATCTTCGGATAAATCCGCATTGAGAAAACCTGCCATGGGAAACTCATCGCGTTCCAACCTTTCCTTTATCTCGGCAATTTTTCTCTTATTCTCATCATTGAGCAAATCTTGTCGGGAAGGAAATTGCTCCATTGCCCTGCGAGACACGTTGAGAACCTCCAAGGTATCCACATCCTCCGCAATGTTTTGCTTGGCTCTGTTCGGCGATGAAACAGGTCTTATTCTTTTCCTCTGCGGTGGAGCAAAGAAATACATCGTTTCGGAAGCCGACTCCGAAGCCGGCTCGAAACAACAGCAAGAAGCATCATCGTAATCACAATCCCTTTCATAAACTTCATCAACATCATAGCTCGGCGACAACATATCGTCCAAATACGCTGCCAATTCCTCGTCTGATAATTTATCTCGCCGCTTCATAAGCATTGGTTTTATCGTTGAACAATCCGATTGCCCTCATAGCAACCGCAAAACACTCCCCGAACATGGCATCCGCCTCATCTAACACTTCCGAATCGCAAGCACGACTCGCTGCAAGCCTGTCAAGAAGCAACCCTGCCAACTCGCAACAATCCATCTTCTTCACTTCATCTCCCATATCCGCAATCCATCATTTGTTTCTGCAAACCCTTTCTCACACGATTGTAACGCGTGTATATATATCCGGCGAACTGCTGCCTGTTTCGAGCCATGGTGCAGACGAACTCGTCATTCACCACCAACTCCGCAGCCTCCTCCAATATATCCCCGGGCTTCTCCCCCTCTATCAAGATACGTTGAACGAGAAATCTGTCCAAAGGTTGCATGCGTTCTATCAAACGCCGGAGATAATCCATGAAAAGCACATCGCCCGCAGCCTCCACCCGCATACCTTTTGCAAGCACGATATCCTCGTCCAAAGGCAACATCTCCTCATTACGTTTGTTCTGAAAATAACGGGAAGCAATAATGGTGATATAAGAGTTCAGCGAACAAGTGAAACGAAATATCCTCAACCTGTGCCAATCATCTGCGGAGAGAAACTCGTAGAACTCCCCTATCAACTCCTCCGGCGTCTGCCGACCGTGGCAGAAATACTGCCCTATGTAGCACAACGCACCGCGACACCGCACAAAGAAAAACTCCTTTATCGTGTCCTCGTCATTTGCAATCAACTTATCGACAATCTCCCTGTCTGTTTTGGAAACCATACCTTTCATATTTTATAACCTCCCGAACCTCCTACACATCAATTCCTCAACCCACTCTCAAAACACCTGCAAAGGTAAAGGAAAAAAACGATTTCAACCTAATTATATCCCGCCAAACTATTTGAGAAAACAGAAAAAGTCAAAACATTATTTGCTTTCCGTTTTCAGATGAAACTTTTCGACAACCCTACATTCCGTATCAATAACTCCCCAAAGTCTTATATCCTTCTCATCGGTGGTCTTTCCGTTTCCATACCTTGATTAAACCACTTTGAATGCTTTATCCTGACTTTACTCAGCGGACAGCACCGCATTCAAATAAACCGTCTAAACATCACCCGTCTTCTTTATATCTTTACCCTTATTACCTTTGCAATAAAAGTTCGACATCCAAGTTCCGAAATCTTTTGACGCTGAAAAGAAAACAGGAGCTTACATAAAGCTCCTGTTGTTTCGGTACTTTGGAAAAACTTATTCGATTAAAAGTGGTAACCTACCGTCAATGTGAGCATCGAGATACCACTCATGTTAAATTTGTTCCCTTTGTCTTCATGATGGTAAACATCTCCGTTACTATGAATATGGTCTTCTTTATAATCCGATTCACCTGAAACTTTACCTTTGCCCCACCTGTACCAATACAAACCAATGCTTATTCGATCGAAAGTAACTCCTGCTCCAAATCGATAAGCAAAAGTTATGGCATTATACTTACCTGTTGTCTCATGAGTTGATGTGTAATCGTAAGAAGCATCCTCATCATAATCATAATAATCATAATCCCAATAATGATCACCATCGCAAATACCTTTATCTACACTGATTTTCTTGAAGTTGGTGGATAGCATCAGGTTTATACCTGCTGCAACCTCGCCAAAGATATTGATTTTGTCGTTTAGTTTGATGGCATAATTCAAACCGACCATCAAGGGTATGTTAAAATACTTAGGTAAGGTTATTTTGAAATCTTCTTCACTGTACTCAAACTGCATAGAATGAATAGCATCTTTTAACTTGCCGTTCAAAGGATTATACATCAATTCAGCACTTGCCAAGAAGCGAAGGTTGGCTAGCTCAGGTGCATGGAACTGATACTTGAAGCCTACACCGAAACCTGTTCCCATAGAAGGGTATGAGCCATTGAAATCATATTCATTATGACTTTCCGCAACCCATCCGGTGGGAAATACGCCGCTAAGGTGCAGCGAGAAACCATCTTTTTGGGCAAATGTTTTGCCGCCCGAAATCAATAATGTGGCTAAAACAAGCCGAGTAATAATTTTCTTCATCTTTTTGAATTTGTTTTTTCTTTTGCCCAAGTCCCCAAGGCGATATGTTTTTCTGATTTTTCTCTGACTTGCGGGCATAAAAAAACGTGGGACTTTTTTCTTATCAGTTGTACGAGGTCTTCGACTACCTAACCAATCAAATAAGTAAAGCCCACGAGGTTCATCGTGAGCGTTTACCACTTTACCTTGATTGGTATTTTGTCGAAAGGGTCGAAGTTTCGTACAACTCAAGTATAAGCAATAACGCTTTATTATGTCATTAAATTCGCAATATTTCTACGTAAACTGTTCTTTGTCTCCTTGTTTTACCTCCTTGTTACATGGTTAATAAACTACTATCGTATCTTTGTTCAAGGCTGCAAAGATAAACACTTTTCGGACAATGGCAAAATTATCGGCAGAATATTTCGCCATCACCTCGCCGGCTTAACAAACCCTGTTCAGCTATGTCCTACTCGAAATTTCTGTGCATTTATAACAGTTTTTCCGAGTAGAGATATATTCTTGTTTCTGTGCTATAACTCCAATGAATTTTCTTTCAGCAGAAAATCGTAAATGCCGATAGTTGTAATGCCTTGTTCGTCTCTTGTTATAGGGCATTCTTCGCCAAGGATTATAATCTTTTTGAATGAATCATCGACTTTCAACAATGAGGCTCGTTCTTGTTTCATTTTCTCTGACGAGTCCATTCTGTACGCCGATTGTATATAGTATCGGCGACTGCCGAGGTTGCACACGAAATCCACCTCCAAGGCAAGACGTTGCCGTCTTCCCTCATCGTCCGTGTTCACAAAAGGTACGACACCTACATCCACATTGAAACCACGGACTCGCATTTCATTATATATCAGGTTTTCCATCAGATGACTTTTTTCAAACTGCCGGAAATTGATACGAGCATTGCGTAGTCCCAAATCCATGAAATAATACTTGAAAGGAGAATTGATGTATCGCTTACCTTTTATATCATACCGGGTTGATTTTTCGATGAGAAACGAATCGCATAAATAGTCCGTATAGTTCTTTATCGTGTCATAAGATATAATGGATTTCTTCTCACTGCGGAATGTGTTTGCCAACTTATTGGGATTGGTCAAAGCTCCTATATCGGAAGCCATTATATTGATAAGTTCCTCCAAGTCATCATCTTTTCTTATGTCGTAACGTTCCCTGATGTCTTTGATATATGTTTCATCGAACAAAGACTTCAAAAAATTCACTTTTTGTTCTTCCGTTTTATAGGACAATATTTGTGGCAATCCGCCATAGAGCATATATTCATTCAATCCGGCATGAACCGAGCCTTCATAAACTGACATATATTCACGAAAGCACAACGGGTACATCTTTATTTCATAACCGCGTCCGCGAAATTCGGTAATGATGTCTTTCGACAGGAACTTGGCATTGCTTCCCGTAACATACACATCCACATTGGATATTCCGAGAAATCCATTAAGCACATCTTCAAAACAATCAAGCATTTGTACTTCATCAATCAAAATGTAGTACTGTTCATCGTCCTTTATGCAGCTCTCTACATACGAATAGAGGTTGTTCGGATTTCTCAACTCCCTGCTTTTGAATTCTTCAAGGTTTATCTTTATGATATGGTCGGAAGCGACACCTTGTTTTTCAAGGTATGACACAAATATTCGAAATAACAAATACGACTTTCCACATCTCCGCATTCCAGTTATAACCTTAATCATTCCGTTTCCATGCAGAGAGATAAGTTCTGCCAAATATTTATTGCGTTCTATCATGTCCTACTCGAAATTTTTGTGCGTTTGTAACAGTTTTTCCGAGTACAAAGGTATCCTTTTTCCCACACATACCACTTCATACTCGAAATTTCTGTGCATTTGTAACAGTTTTTCCGAGTAGAAACGAGTGAAAACGAAATTCATAATCTGAGAAATCGCAAGTAACAGGGTGTGGGGTTCGCTTTTGTTATCTAATTAACGAAAAGTGCAATAAATTATCTTTGTTTAGTTAACAGGAAAGCAGGAAAGCAAAATGAGCAATTCGGTGAAAATTTTCCGTGTTTTGAAGTGATTTTCTGCCAAAACAGCGTTTTTCGAGAGGCAAAACCAAATTCAATGGAAAAAAGACAGCGTTTTTTCTGAAGAAAACGAAGTCTTTTGAGTCAAAAGACTTCGTTTTAGCACCACTAACTCTTCGTTTTCTTGGAAAAAGACGGCGTTTTTCGACCGTCAAAACGCCGTCTTTTTCCGGTCGGTTTTCGATATATTTACAATTAGCTGTAAGACAACTTATTACTAAACCCTCAAATACTCCGAAAATTTCGAGTAAACTCCCTCCGGCGGAAAATTCGTGAACTATGGAGTTAAAGGAATTGAAAATCGTTAATTTGCAATGCTTGCAAGCAAAGCGAAATGATAAAGAATGTAAAGAGAAAAGTCCCTGAAAATACCAATCCTGAAAAAACCGAAACCCGGTTTTGAGCGAATAAGGGATATGTTGTTCTCGTCTATCATCATTTAATGTTGTTGGAGTTATACACAGATAATCCTTTAATCGTCAAAAAGTACTTCTGACGAGGATGGTGAGGCTTGTCGGGGTAAAGCATAGAAACAAATCCCTCTTTTATGGCAGGATTGAGTGAGTATTCCATAAAATTCTCACGGTTCTTTAATCCTACGGAAACCATCATCTCTTTGACTGATAATCTATTGTTCGCAATAGTCTTTATCAAGCGGATGATATTCTCATTATCTATCTGCAATGGATACTCCGAACTTGTCGGGGTACTTGTCGGGGTGAAGGCTGTCATGTTTTCGGGTACATCGATTACCATAAAGCGATTTTTCAGTTCATTCTTTTCTCCAATCAATAGATTGCGAAAGAATTGTTCCAAATAAACACTATCTCTTTTGATACCCTTTTGTATGTTTTGATAGTTGGCTCTAACCAATGCATTACGGAAATACCAAGAATGATTGGCAAAAAGGTCGTTCTCAACATTGAATCCCATCGAACGTAAATATTGAATGGTAAACACTGCCGTTGTTCGGGTATTGCCTTCTCCAAAGGGATGAATCTGCCACAATCCGGATACGAATTTGGTGATATGACTAACCATTTGATTTATATCCAATCCTGTATAATCAAATGCCTTTTCTTGTTCAAGGTCATATTCTATAGCTCTGCGAATGTCGGGAGCAGATACGTATAACACTGTATCACCACGAAGCCCCCATTCTTTTTTAGTGATATTGTAATCTCTGATTTGTCCGGCAAACTTGAATACGCCATTAAATATCCTTCGATGAATGGCAGTCAATCCTGCCACAGTAAAAGCAAACGAACGCTCATTCAACAACTTGGTTACATTGGCGGAAACTTTATCCGCTTCCTCTGTTTTGTTATCCTTTTCAGTACGAATATCTTTTGAATCGTAGTAGCTCTTGATAAGTTGCTGTACTTCATCAATGGTTATGTCTCCCTCAATATGCTTACGAGCAGTTTCAATAAGATATTCGGAGGGCTTCAAGCCATCTACCGCTTGAAGTCCTATTGCCGTTTGCCACGCATAACCTTTTTCACGCTTTGACGATTCGGCTTGTCGGATGTATTCGTCGAAGTTTACCATGCCGGATTCCTCTCAAAAATGCACCTTATCGGTTAGAGCATTTGTTTCGACTGCAAAGTTAGCGAAAAAGTATTCAAGAGGAGTTTGGTAGCCGACTTTTCCCTCTGTCGATTGTTCATAAAGGTGATTCTTCATCGGCAGTAATGTTTCTTTGCATTCTTTTGCTTCTTTTCTTATTTCAACTTTCCATCAAGTTTTGCCAACTTTATCCAAGTTCGTTCAACTTTATTCACGCATTTGGAGACAGTATGATTGTCGCTGTATCTTTGCAATCGAAAACAAAGAACGGTTGCAACTTTCAAAGGTTTTCATGTGAAGTAAAATCAGTATCAATTAAAAAAACATTTTGTACTATGGCTATCGAGTATGTAAAAGTCAAAAGGACAATCACAGTCGGAAGAAATCCGGGCGAAAAGTTCCAAGCCCGTATCAAAAGAGGTCAAACGATAGATGAGAAAGACCTTTGCGATGAAATCACAGAAAGCACGACCCTTGCACGCGGTGAGGTAAAATTGGTGGTCGAACAACTGCAATACCACATCGTCAAGCATGCCAAGAACGGGGAAAGTGTGCAGTTGAAAGAGTTGGGTATTTTTTATCCGTCAATCTCTGCCAAAGCGGTGGATTCTGTAGATGATGTAACTTCCGAGACCATCACCCGAAAGTGCATACGTTATCGCCAAAACGTTGAAGTCAGAAAGGCGATGGACAACTCGCACACCAAGCTCGCAAACGTGGAAATCAAAGGTTTGCAGAGTTAATACTCTTCCTTAATCCTTAAACAACCAAGTCGCAGGCGGTCAACCAAATCAAAAGTTGATCGCCTGCATTGTTCCGGCTGCGAAGCATTCGTTCGAGTAACAGGCAAAGGTCATTTGCTCAAAAAATTGTATATTTGCAATCCTGACTGCTATGGAAAAAGAAGCAAATTCATACATACCACCGTTTGAGGTAACAGAAGAAATACTATCCCTTGTGGCAGAGGTTTCCGAAATCGTGGGACATCTAAGTGCCACCATCAAAGCATTACCGAGCTTTCAACTTCGTAAAACCAACCGAATAAGAACAATACAATCGTCTCTTGCCATTGAAAATAATTCTTTGTCCGTTGAACAGGTAACCGATATATTGGAAGGGAAACGTGTTCTGGGCGCTCCCGATGAAATTTTAGAGGTAAAAAATGCAATTGATGCTTACAAGTTATTGTTGCATTTAAATCCCTTCAGCGAAAAAGACTTGCTGAAAGCTCACAAATCGATGATGAACGGACTTGTTAAGGAAAACGGCTGCTATCGCAGAGGGAGTGTCGGTGTGTTTGAAAAAAAAGGACTTGTACATCTTGCACCACCGGCAGACAGAGTGCCTTTTTTGATGTCGGAATTGATTGCTTGGAGTAAGACTTCAAAGACACATCCCTTGGTAAAATCTTGTGTCTTTCATTATGAATTTGAATTCATACATCCATTTGCCGACGGAAACGGACGAATTGGACGTATGTGGCAGACACTTTTGTTGATGCAATGGAATCCTATCTTTGCTTGGATTCCGGTTGAGACCATAGTGAAAGAACATCAGCAAGGGTACCATGATACGATTAAAAAAAGCGATAACGAAGGTTCTTCCACATCATTCATAGTTTTTATGCTCTCATGCTTGAAACAGGCTTTGCATGAGTATCTGGTAAGTAACCAAAAAAGTAATCAGAAAAGTAACCAAAAAATCTTGGCAGCCATGCAGGAAAACCCTGCTGTAACCATTCGAGAATTGCAAGAGATTGTCGGATTATCCGAAAGCGGGGTAAAGAAAATCATCAAACAACTGCGAACTGAAGGTGTCATCAAACGAGAAGGCGGAGCAAAAGGCGGTCGCCGGCGGGTTATGGAGAAAGAATACAAAAGGCACTTGCTTCAATATTTCGACATTTGAAGCAAGTGCCACAATTATTCCGGCTGCTCAAACAAGAGCAATACCACGATTGGTTGTCTTATGGTTTAACCTCGGCGGGTTTCACAGATAACCAACCGCAATAAGTCTTGGTTTTTTCATCATATACAGTAGTTACAGTGTACCCTTCCTTAACCTTTTTATCAACCCATTCATAGTACAACTCTTTATCCGGTGTTTCAAAATCAGGCTTCTTGTCTTTCTTGGTCATAAAAGAATTTTCTTTGGCTACCAAATGACCTTCTTCGTCATAATAGAAAACCAATCCTCGTGGATACTTCTGCAGGTGACAGATATGGTTGTACAGAAGTATTTCATTGTAATTAGGAATTGCCGAATATAGATCAAGAGTTATTCCCGAAGCAACTTGTTGACTTGAAGCAACAGGAGTGTTAAACTTTTCATCTTCATTCTCCTCACACGAGGTAAATACAAAAGGCATTGCTATTGAAACTGCAAGCAAAACCGCAATCTTTTTATTGATATTATTCATATTCTTATCTGTTTTGATGTCTGCTATCAGACGTAAATACTAATTAAAATTCTATTTTCCGGGTTCATGCGGCAGGACAATGTAACAAACAGTCCCGCCTTTCAGACCCATAAAGAGTATAATCCTATGTATTCAATTTGTGTCATATCTATTTTCAATTTACGACATTGCAAATATACAACAAACACCCTGTAATTCCAAGTTAAAAAAAGTTAAAAACACTTTTTTGCTATCAGGAAGTACTATTTCTTATCTCTCAAAAAGACTACAATCTTTCTGGTAACGGACGGCATTCTTACTCTACGAGAAAGAGAAGCTACATTAGAAAGTACGGAATCAAACTTACACCGATGCAATTATTTTCATGGTTTACAAGTCCAAAGAAAAGAGTATATTGAAGAAGGTTTCTTTCGTTTCGGGGAGGTAGCCGAGGCGGAATCCCATCTCCACTGCTGTTTGTATTCTGAAAAGGTGCATGTTGAGGCTTATGTCGCTGCCTATAGAGCGTCTTTTTTCTTTGTCGAAGAAGCCTTGTTCGTAGAATGGAGCGGCGGTTATGCGTTTGCAGTAGAGTATTGCTCCGAGGCGTAGGTCGGGATAGCATATAGGGGTGTGCAACGTGAGCGATATGCCATGGTACTCGGCCGGGTATTGGTTGTAAACGCCTTTGGTGAAAGCTATTTCGTTGGGAAAGTAATATGTTTCGGGGGCGTTCTTCTGGTAATTGAAGGTGAATTGCAGGCTTTGGTTCTTAAAGATGAACGGTACATAGGTTGTGGAACTGAACGAGAAGTATTCGGCAGGGTTGGAAGTGAGTGTTGTCTTGTAATTCAGCTTTATGACCTCGCCCCATGAGGGTACGATGTCGTTGTATGCCTGTGCGGAAAGCATGCTCAAACGAAAGCCGAGACCGAAGGTGTTGAACAAATCGAGTATTCGGAATTCCTCATGCGGATTTATCAGTTTGCGAGGTACGAGCTTGCGGAAGGAGTAGTTGGCGACAAGGCTTACTTTATTCACCGTGCGTTGGGTGTTCCATGTATAAGGCAACGTCATGTTCAATCCGCTCATCCATTCGTTCCATTGGGCGTACAGGTCGGTGGTATCGCTCGAAAGGAGCATGGAACGCATTTTGTAGTTTGTTTCCACGTCGAATATGGGATAGAATCCGCTGTAATTGTACGTCAGATACAACTCGTGTTTTATGTCTTGGGGATTGTATTTGTACCCGAATTGCAGAACGGAGGTCGAAAGCAGATTTTGAGAGAAGAAACTGACGCCTATGCCCAAATCCTGTTTGGTGACGTTCATGAAGAACGGTGCCCAAGAATGGAAGTTGAAGAGATGAGCCGGTTTCGAATAAGGTTTGCTTTCGTAAGCCGCCGTTGTATCGTCCATGAATGAAGCGTCCAAAATGAAACCTTCCTCCTTTCTCAAATCGGAAACGAAAAGAGGCTCGGGATTCGGCTCGTTCAAATCCACGGGCAGAGCCATTGCCTTGCTCCTGACCAGACGAAAACCGTCGGAATTATAGGCAGAGAGTATCAAATCGACGTTTCCGTTACGTTCTTTCACCGTTTCATCGGAATGATTGCCCGTTTCGTCGTCATGAAAGGGCGTTTCGGTTATACAGTAACTGCTTATTCCGTATTCGGTATCGGACTCCACGGTGCATGCTCCGCTTTCGAGGCTCATGCTTACGAGTTCATATTTCCCTTTCACGTCCTTTATGAAGTACAACCTGCCGTTTCGGATTTGCAAACGGCTTATATCGTCGTACGAAGATGCCGTGAGGAGGCTTCTTTTTCCGGTTGCTATGTCATATTTCGCTATGCACTTGCCATAAACGGAGGTTTCTATGACGTATAATGCCTTTCCGTCTTCACTCCAACAGGGAAAGGAGAATGCCACATCGTTTTCCTTTCCTATGGAGGCTATGTATTGGTGTTTGTTCTTTTGAAGGACGTTCTTGGTGTAGAGGAATTTGTTGCCGGGGCTGAGAATGACGAGGCTTTGATTGTCCTTTCGGTCGGTTTCTATTGCGGCTATGATATTTTTATCGACGGGATTGTAAACAGGATTGAAGAAGATGGCGTCCGAGGTTACGAGCCTGTATTTTTTCTTCCTGAAATCATACTCTATTATGTCGGCATTGTTCTGCTGTCCCCAACGTTGGTTTGCCGATTCCTGAGAATACAAAACTTTTCCATCCTTATAGTCGAAGTAGGAGTGCTTCAAATACGGAAGGGAACGCAGTTTGTGAACCTTGCCTTTTGTGATAAGAACAAGGGTTTGAAGTCCGAAGCTGCTCGATTGCAGTGCTATTATGCTGTCCTGCCCTATCTGTATTGGGTTCTTGTAATTGGTGTAATGCCTTTTGCGGATTTCGATTTCCTCGATTGCGGACTTGTTTTCTTTTTCCAGCCATTGCTTCCTCTCGGTTTCCCATACCCTCAGAAGCGAATCCGCCATTTGTTCATATACACGGCTGTCCGAATAGGGACGCTTGCCCGCTTTGGAGAACCATGCTCCCCTCCACCAATGCCTCGCCGTGCTTTCCATTACATCGGCAAAGACATCTCTGCCATAGATACTGCGGGAGAATGCGGTCATATAGTAACCGAAAACATATTGATTGGGGATATAATCCCTGCGGGAGCCGAGTTTGGCTTTGTCGAACTTGTATGCACCTTTTTCCAAGAGTTGAGCCTTGAAAAGCATTTTGTATTCCGGAGTATGCCCTCTGCCTGTGGGCGACATGGCTGTTTCTGCCACAACGGCATCTCCCTCCATGAACCACAAAGGAACGAGCAATCCGGAAACCGCTCCGAGTATATGTTCCCCGAAGACGGCGTTCAGACACTTGGTTATGCCCTTGTTCAAAGCCTGCATCTGGCAGGCGTGACGGTATTCGTGCAAAGCCAACTGCCATGACCACGGATAAGCGTAATGATCCGGCGGAGGAGTTGTCCAGAACTCCATTCTCTTGGGAGCCCACACCAAAAGACCGTTCGATTTGCTGCCGTTGGTATGTATCAATACAGGAATGCGCGGAGCCGTTGTGCCGAGGCTGTTGCCAATGTGCAGGCTCACCGTATCGAGAACCCGTGCCAACTTTTGTGCATCGGCCTCATAAAAATCCGGATAGACCAAACGGAAACTCTTCGTTTGGATTTGCCGCCACTTTATGGCATTATCATCATTCGCACTTACACTGTATTGGGCATGAACGGCGTGAGAAAAAAGCAAAAAGAACAATAGCAAAACCCTTCCGCAAATACTCGCGGAAGGGTTGCCATGAATATAAAACAAAGATTTACTTCGTTGGAACATTCTTCAATGTCTCTGTCAAATAATCCCAGAACAATTTGACCGAATTAATGTTCACTTTTTCATCAGGAGAATGCGGGTGCTTGATTGTAGGACCGAAGGAAATCATATCCCAGTTTTTATAAACTCCGCCCAAGAGTCCGCACTCCAATCCTGCGTGTATCGCCATCACTTTCGGCGTTCTGCCGAACAACTTCTTGTATGTAGCGGTCATAGTCTCCAATATAGGCGAGTGCATGTTCGGTTTCCAACCCGGATAACCGCCGGTGAACTCGATTTTTCCGCCTGCCACTTCGACAACGCTTGCCATCATTTCAGCAAAGTCGGCTTTCGCCGTATCGACGGAACTTCTCAACAATGCACAAGCGACGATTTGTTCGCCCTCAGTCTTCACAATGGCAAGGTTGGAAGAAGTCTCGACAAGGTTTTCCATCGAATCGCTCATTCTGTAAATGCCGTTCGGACATGCGTAAACGGTTCTTATCACTCTTCTTGCGGTGTCTTGGTCGATCAAGAAGCTGCAAGAAGACGTTTCTTCAATGCTTATGGTCAAATCAGGTTCCACTGCCGCAAGTTCGTTCTTCACGATGCTTTCCAAGTTCTTCACCTCGGCTTTCGCTTCGCTCACCTTGGCAGCAGGAACAGCTATCGTGCAGAAAGCTTCTCTCGGAATGGCGTTGCGAAGACTGCCACCGTTGATTTCACCGAGCCTGCAATCGAATTTCTCCAATGCTTTAAGCACACGGAACAAGGTCTTGTTGGCATTGCCTCTGCCGAGTATTATATCCATACCGGAGTGTCCGCCCTTCATTCCCTTTACGCTCAGGGTCAAAGCCTGATAACCTGCCGGCATAGCCTCTTTCTTGAAGTCGAAACGTATGGTTGCATCGACACCTCCGGCACAACCGACATATAATTCGCCCTCCGTCTCCGAGTCGAGGTTCAAAAGAATGTCGCCGTTAAGCTCTCCCGCCTTCAAACCGAAAGCTCCCGTCATTCCTGTCTCCTCATCGATGGTGAACAACGCCTCGATAGGACCGTGAACAAGTTCCTTGTCTTCCAATACCGCCAAAGCAGCCGACGCTCCTATGCCGTTGTCCGCTCCAAGTGTCGTTCCGGTTGCACGAACCCACTCTCCGTCTATACGAGGCAGTATAGGGTCTTTCTCGAAATCGTGTTTTGTATCATTGTTCTTTTGAGGCACCATATCGACATGGGCTTGAAGAATAACGCCCTTGCGGTTCTCCATGCCCTTCGAGGCAGGCTTACGCATGATTACGTTACCCGTTTCATCGACTTTGTACTCTATGTTGTTGGCTTTGGCAAATTCCACCAAGGCTGCAACTATCTTTTCCTCATGTTTTGAAGGGTGAGGAATGGAACAAATCTTGTCGAAATGCTTCCACAAACCCTTTGGTTCCAAATTCAATAATTCGCTCATCGCTGTTTGTTTTTATATTCTTTATTACTCTTTATCGCAACACTCCCTGCCAAAGAAACGCATCATTCTTTCGTTTTAGTCTCTGCAAATCGCATTCTTTTTCAAAAATACCATATACCGTTGCACCGCTTCCCGACAACGAGGCATACAAAGCTCCGTTCTCATACAACAGTTGCTTTGTTTCCGCAAGTACGGGGTACTTCGGGAACAAACTATCCTCGAAATCGTTCTTCACCTTGTCCTTCCATTCGCTCAAAGGCGGCATTTCCCTGTAATCGATGTGCGACGGCTTGGGAGAAACGCCCTTATAGGCTTCGGCTGTCGATATTCTGATGTCGGGTTTCAGCAAAACGATATGTTTTTCTGCAAGAGACAGTTCTGTTTCTGACATCTTCTCCCCTCTCCCGTAAACGAACATCGGTTCGTCTTGAAGAAAAAACATGCAATCCGAGCCGAGCATGCCTGCATAACGGTGCAAATCCTCCTTTGAAAGTCCCAGAGAAAACACCATATCAGCCAAACGCAGAACGTAAGCGGCGTCCGCACTGCCGCCTCCCAAGCCTGCAAAAGCCGGAACGGCCTTATCCAAATGTATGTTCGCCTCTCCCATTTGCGGGTAATCCTTTTGCAACAAACGCAAGGCTTTCATGCAAAGATTGTTCTCCGTTTCGCACTCTCCAATCTCCAAACCGGACATGTTGAAATGCGTTTTGCCGTCCTGCGAAGGGCGGATTTCCAAAGCATCGCACAAAGGCACGGGATAAAACACCGACTCTATGTCATGATAACAGTCGGAGCGTTTGCCGACAATGCTCAATCCTATATTTATTTTGCAATTCGGGAAAAATATCATAAGACATAATCAATTTTATCGGCATTTTGCTTCTCGGAAAAATCATTCCGCATCGACAAAAAACTTTTTGCAAAGATAAGCACAACCGATTAAAATGCAAAACCCGCATTCGCAAAATCTTTCTTGTCGGAAAGAAAATGCAAACAACGGGTTTCGCCAAGTAAAACTTTAATAAAACGTCACTCTATTATCCGAACGCTGCGTTTGATGAAGCTGTCCAAAGCCTCTCCCTTCAAAAGCCCCTGCTGCAAAAGGGCAAGGTCTTTCAATTGGTTGAGAATGCCGACTCGCTTCTCCATATCCTGTTCGTTCAATATCTTTGAAATGATTTCATGGTTCGTATTGACGACAAGGTTGTAATGCTCCGGCATTTCTCCGTACAAAGAAGCCATGCCGCCACCCATTTCGCTCATCTCTTTCATTCTTCTCATGAACTCGTTTTGGGTTATGGTGAAGGGTTGAGCCGTTTGTTCCATGCTTTCCGTTTGAACGGTGAACTTATCCTTGTCGAAAATCATCTCCACCATCTCTTTCACTTTCTTGCATTCCTCCTCGCTCAACTTGCATGGAATGACTTCGTCCTTCGGAATCAACTTATCTATGGTGTCGGCATCGATTCTGACGAACCTTGCATCGGTAAACTTCTGCTCCAAAGTCTGAATAAAATGGCTGTCGAGCAAGCCGTCCATCAAAAGCACGTCATAACCCTTGTCCTTTGCCGCTTGGATATACGGATATTGGTTCTCGGTGTTCTGTGCGTAAAGGAAGACCAATTTTTTGTCCTTATCCGTTTGCAGGTTCTCGATTTTCTTCTTGTATTCGTCGAAAGTGAAATATTCTCCCGCCACATTCTTCAACTGACAAACCTTTGACATTCTGTCATAGAACTTCTCGTCGCTTATCATTCCGTATTTGATGAAAATGGACAAGTCGTCCCATTTCTTCAAGAAGCCCTCTTTGTCCTCCTTATACATTTGTTCCAATTTCTCTGCAACCTTCTTGGAAATGTGAGACGATATTTTCTTCACATTGCTGTCCGCTTGCAAATAGGAACGGGACACGTTCAACGGAATATCCGGAGAATCCAACACACCCCTCAACAACATCATGTATTCGGGAACCACTCCCTCCACGCTGTCCGTTACAAACACCTGATTGCAATAAAGTTGTATCTTGTCTCTGTTGGGGTCTATGTTCTTCCTTACCTTCGGAAAATACAATACTCCTGTGAGGTTGAACGGATAATCGACGTTCAAGTGAATGTGGAACAAAGGCTCGTCGAAGTTCATGGGGTATAACTTATGGAAGAACTCGTTATAGTCCTCGTCTTTCAAATCAGCCGGTTTTCTTTTCCAAAGAGGATTCGTGTCATTTATGATTCTGTCCTTCTTTTTCTCCACGCGTTTAGGCTTGCCGTCCTTATCCTTTTCCGTCTCGCTGTCTTCCCACACGCTTTCCTCGCCGAAACGAATGGCAACAGGCATGAACTTGCAATATTTGTTCAAAAGCTCCAAAATTCTATGTTCTTGCAAGAACTCGCTCGAAGCCTCGTCGATGTGCATTATGATTTCCGTACCCCTGTCTGCCTTGTCGCATTGCTCGATGTCGTATTCCGTACTGCCGTCGCAAGTCCAATGAACCGCAGGCACATCCTTATACGATTTCGTTCTTATCTCGACCAAGTCGGACACCATAAAAGCGGAGAAAAAGCCCAATCCGAAATGACCGATCAAGCCGTTCGCCTCCAATTCGCTCTTACCTTTGTATTTTTCGACGAACTCTTCGGCACCGGAAAAAGCAATCTGAGTTATGTACTTCTCCACCTCTTCCTCGCTCATACCGATACCGCGGTCGATTACCGTAAGCGTCTTCGCCTTCTCGTCAATTTTCACATCTATCGTGCAATCTCCGAACTCTCCTTTGAACTCTCCCAAAGCAGCCAAAGTCTTCAATTTCTGTGTAGCATCGACTGCGTTGGAGACAATCTCCCTTAGAAAAATCTCATGGTCGGAATAAAGAAACTTCTTGATGACCGGAAAAATGTTCTCGGTCTTTACATTTATCGAACCTTTCATATATATTATTTATTGTTACTCTTCAAATCAAACAATTCCGCTTTCACCAAGGCAAAAGCCGTTCCAAAACCGACAATATGACAACTTGTCAGTCCGGAACACCCCTTCCCCACCCCATTTTTCGGATACGACGAAACGAATCGCCGATTCATTCGCACTCAAACGGCGAAAGAAAAAATTCTTTCGCCGTTTTATTTTGCCGAAACGGCGTTTTGTTCGCGTCCTTTTGGAGAAGCCCTGCGTTATTGCCGCTTTCCGTATGGGAAATCTTTGATTTCATCGGTTTTATGTAGGTATGTAGTCGGTAAAATCGTTTTCCGGCAGCATCATTGCCACGGCTTCCGAAATTGTTTCGTACCTTTGCTTTCGCATAAACGGGACTGCTTTCGCCCGTTTCTGCGTGGTTTTACATGGAAAGCGGAGATGATTTTTCAGAAAAGAGATTTATGAAGATAGTTGCAGTAGAGCCAATCGGCATAAGCAGAGAAAAGGCTGATGAATTGGCAAAGGTATATGCCGCAAAGGGGCATGAGTTCGTCGTGTTTCCGGACAGGGACGAGCAAGAGGCGGTGTTGGTCGATAGAATGAAAGATGCCGACATCGTTATTGTTTCCAATATCAGGTTAAGGAAGGAGATGTTGGAGCAATGCCCCGCTTTGAAATTCCTGAACGTTGCTTTCACCGGTTTGGATCATATAGACATGAAGTATTGCGGCGAAAGAGGCATAGAGGTTAGGAATGCAGCGGGTTATGCCACGCAAGCGGTGGCGGAATTGGCTGTGGGCATGATGTTGGATTTGTATCGCAAGATAACGCCTTTCGATGGTGCAACACGCAATCTTTCGACCCGTAACAATATTCTGGGCAGAGAATTGCACGGAAAGACGGTCGGCATTGTCGGAACGGGGGCGATAGGTTTGAAAACGGCAGGGATATTGAAGGCTTTCGGTTGCCGTCTCTTGGCATACTCCCGTTCGCAACGTAAGGAAGCGTTAGAGATGGGAATAGAATACACAAGCCTTGAAGATTTGATGCGACGTTCCGACATCGTTTCCCTTCACACTCCGTTGACAAACCGAACGCATAACCTGATAAGCCGCGAGATGTTGTCGCTTTGCAAACCGACAGCCATCGTGGTGAACACCGCACGCGGCGGAGTGATGGATAATGCGGCTCTTGCCGAGATGCTGAACGAGGAAAAGATAGCCGGAGCTGCAACGGACGTATATGAAACGGAGCCTCCTTTGAAAGCAGATCATCCTTTACTGTCGGCGAAGAACACACTGCTGCTTCCGCACGTGGCATACGCAACAAGAGAGAGTTTCGATGCCAGAATAGATATTATAATCGACAATTTGAACCGCTACTTGGAGAACGCAGCCCGATAAAAGACTGCGGCAGTTTATTTTTAAAGCAGAAAATATATGTCTTCGGTATTCATCGTTCTGCCGATACTTACCTTATTGATGTTCGACTTGGGTTTGGGCTTACAGGGCAAGGATTTCCTCCTTCTCTTGCAAAGACCCAAAGCGGTGATTGTCGGTTTGGTCGGACAGTTGGTGCTGTTGCCCTTGGTCGCAGTGTTGCTGACGAAGGTGTTTTCTCTTCCGCCCGTCATGGCTGTGGGCTTTGTCCTGATAGCCTGCTGCCCGGGAGGAAGTTCGAGCAATGTCTTTTCGATGTTGGCAAAAGGCGATGTGGCACTTTCGGTATCGCTCACGGCTTTGAGCAGTATCATAACACTCTTCACCCTGCCGCTCATCATGAAAGCACAACTCGACAGCACCGCACTTGCTTCCGGCGAAAGCATCCGACTGCCCGTCGGCAAACTGCTTGTACAAAATTTCTTCACCATGCTTCTGCCCGTATCGGCAGGCATATTGACCCGCCGGCATGCCCCACGCATCGCAGCGAAAACGGAGAAAGTGCTATCCAAAGCGGCATTCCCATGCCTGATACTCCTTGCCGCCATATTCTTCGTTCAGGAATTTGCCGCCATAAGGGATAACATAGGACGCTTGGGCGTAGCCGTGCTTTGTCTTCTGCTTATCTGCATGAGCGTCGGAGCCTTGCTTGCCTGCCTTTTCAAATTACGGAAAAACGAAAAGCGAACCATCATCATAGAAATCGGCATGCAAAACGCCGCACAAGCCATTGCACTCTCGGCAAGCCCATTCGTGTTCGACGATGCCCGCATGGCAGTCCCTGCAATCATCTATGCACTTCTCATGAACATCGTACTGCTCACCTACGTCGCTGCCATCAAGCTGCAAAAGAACGGATAAAGCGATTTATTTCTTCTTTGATTTCGGTTTCTTTTGAACGGAGAAGCCGAAAAAGCCTATTCGTTCGCCCAAGGAATAGTATTTGCCGTGGGAATAAGCCATCAGACCGGCGGCTTCCAAGTCGAACAAACCTGTTTCCTTGTTTATGTACTTGTCATCAGCCAATACTCCCACCACCTTGGCGATAAACATATCGTGAGACCCCAATTCCTTTACTTCCACAACCCTGCACTCTATACTCAACGGGCTTTCATCTATATACGGAGCCTGCACATGAGGAGCGGATACGGGAGTCAGTCCCACGTGTTCGAACTTGTCGAAATCCCTTCCCGACTTCACGCCGCACCAATCTGTCTTCCGACAAAGGCTTTCGGTCGTAAGGTTGATTACAAACTGCTTCGTGCGGGAGATAATCCCATGCGAATGCCTCGTCTTGCGAAGAGAGATATAGCACATAGGCGGATCGGTGCATAAAGTACCCGTCCACGCAACCGTTGCGATATTATATTCCTCCCTACTCTCCCCACACGAAACTATGACAGCCGGCAAAGGATATATCATAGTCCCCGGCTTGAACTCGGTTCTGCTCATAATGCTCTGTTCTTTGATTTTTGTTTCATTTCACCTCTTTTGCATCTATGCGTATGCTGCTTGGAATGAACTTGGAAACGTCTCCGCCGAAGGAGAGTATCTCTCTGACCAAGGAAGAGGAGATTGCAGCGTCGTCGGGCTTGGTCATAAGGAAAACGGTTTCTATTTCCTCCGCCAATTCTTGGTTTATGCGGGCTATGTTCCGCTCATATTGGAAATCGGCAGAGTTTCTCAATCCTCTCAATATGTATTTCGCTCCTATCTCTCGGCAAAAGTCCACCGTGAGGCTGTTGAACGTTACCACTTCCACCTTTGGTTGTTTCTCGAATGTTCGTTTCAACCATTCTATTCTTTTCTCCAATGAGAAAAAGGAGTGTTTCGCTGTATTGCAACCCACTGCCACCACTATCTTGTCGAACATCGGCAAGGCTCTTTCGACAATGCTTTCATGCCCCTTGGTTATCGGGTCGAAACTTCCGGGAAACAATGCTATTCTTTCTTCCATTTCTAATATGACATTCTTCTTATGTTACGATCCAATTCCTTACTGCTGCGTTCGTTTATCATATAGATGACGCGGAGGCTCATGTAGTTGTTCTTGAAGTCCCTGCTCCATGACTTATATCCGTCTCCCTGCGAACCGGCTGCCATGCCGTTGTAATACCACACCTCTTCCCTTATAGGAAGGAGCGAATACTGATATCTGAAACTGAATTTAAACCTCTCCCACACCTTGAAACGTATTTCGCCTACTATGCAGAGGTCGTTCTTCTTGAAATCCGGTGGCGGCGGAAAGGCAAAGGGTCTTTCAAAGCCCTTGATTACGCTGTCCGGCAAGCCCCAATCCTCCCTTGTCTTAATCAACCTGCCATACTGTATGCCCACGCCGAATGTCCAACCGCCTATATTGTCTATGTAATGCAACATCACGGGTATGTCGATGTACGATAGAGTGGCTTTATAGGCAAAAGGATCCTGCGTTTCCCTCGCTCCGCGTTGCGAGAAGAGTATTTCCATGCTTGCCTGCCACCCTTGATAAGGCCTCTTCATGTTAAACGGCATCATGACGCCGAGACCCACTTGCGGAGCAATCTTATTGAAACCATAGACTTCGTCCCCGTCGATTTGAGCCACGTTCAAACCGCCCGCAACGTACGCCTTGAACATCTGGGATTGCACCTCGCCGCCGGCAAACAAAGCCCCTATCAGCAATATCGCCACCAATCTTATTCCCGAAACAAATTTCATCTTTTCACTGTTTTAATTCATGGAAATCAAACAAGGAAACGCAACAATCAAAGCTAATATTATTCACCCGAAGCAAAGAGGGCAAAAATTAAAACGCCTTTCCGAGGAAATAAAACGGCGAAATAATTTTTTCCTTCGGCGTTTGAATTTTTTCTTTCGCCCTTTCGTCGAAAAGGAACTTTTCGTCCGCTACATGAAGAGGGTCATTGCCGTGAGTATTACAAAGATAAGATTGTTCAATCCGGCAAAGAGCAGGCAGCGGTTGTACTGCGAACCGTCGGATTTGAGCGTCGAAACGAATAATGCGGCAAGCGGCAGCACCATGAGACTGTTCCACGAAAGCGAATAGCAACATATCGTGCATGTCAGGGCAAGGAGAATGAAGAAAAGCATTTCCCCATAGCCTGCCTTCAAACCGAATCTGACCACGAAGGTCTTTTTGTTCACTGCCTTATCGTCTGCCCTGTCCCGAATATTGTTTATAATCAGCACGCAGGTCGATATGCTTCCGCAAACGGCACCGGTCAGTAGCGATTGAGCCGAAAAACATCCTGTTTGCAGATAAACCGTTCCTCCCACTGCCAACAAGCCGAAATAAACGAAGACAAACAAGTCCGCAATACCGAGATAAGCCAGCGAATGCGAAGTGGCTGTATAGAGATAGCCGAAAAGAATGGAGCTTATGCCTATAAGAACGATGGGAAAGCCGCCTTTGAAAATAAGAAAAGCCCCCGTGAGCAGAACGAAAGCAAGAGTGATGAAAATCGCCCTGCGGATTTCTTTCAACCCGACGGTACCCTCAGCCAAGGCACGGGCGTTTCCCTGCCTGCCTTTTTTGTCCGCACCCCTCACAAAGTCGTAGTAATCGTTTACAAGGTTGCAAAACACTTGCAGAGAAAGAGCCGAAAGAACGGTAACGGCTGCGACAATACCGTCCAAGCCTCTATCCTTTGCCGCAATCAGTAATCCTGCCACAACGGGACACAGAGCCGCAAAGAGCGTTTGCGGACGTATAATCTTGAACCACTTTATGAAAGCATTCATTTCTTCACCCCCGTATATAAATCGCAAATGCCGAAACACAACTTGCGGTAAGCCACCTGCTCGAAGCCTGCCTTACGCAAACGTTCCGTAAACTCCTCTCCCCAAAAGAAGCCTTTCACACTCTCGGGCAGGTATCGGTAAGCCGTCTTGTTGCGACTTATCAGCCTGCCTGTGAGAGGCAGAACATGATTAAAGTAAAAATCATAGAAGAACCTTATGAACGCATTCTCCGGATAAGCAAACTCCAGAATAACCAAACGTCCCCCGGGTTTCAAAACCCTGAACATCTCGGCAAATCCCCTATCCGCATCATAGAAATTCCTGACTCCGAAACCGCAAGAGACCACATCGAAACTCCCATCGGCGAACTCCAACTCGCAACAGTCGCCCTTTTGCAGACAAATCCTCTCCTGCAAACCCTTTTTCGCCACCTTATCACGCCCGATTTGCAACATCTTCTCCGACAAGTCCACACCCACGACGTTCTTCGCACGCTCTCTCCTCACCGCTTCCAAAGCCATATCCCCGCTGCCGCAAGCCAAATCCAGCCAAGACCCTGCCACATTGCCCGTCGCCATCACCGCTTTCCTCCTCCACCGCCTGTCGATATTCAATGTAAGCAAATGATTAAGGAAATCATACTCCGGAGCAATCGCATCAAACAAGCCCCCGATTTCCCGCTTATCCACACCTTCTATTCTATCCATAAACAACTCCTTTCAAAAAAACGTTTTGCAAAACCAAGCAATCATGAAATTCAATCTTCGCATAACTGCCTCCAATCGCACAATAAATATATTACAACTTTCAATCCCAATAATCCAAGAGGTTTTCTATCGCTCGTTTGAATAAATACGGAGCCTTGATACCCAAAACAAGTTTACCTTTCTCATTCAAGAGAAATCCAACCTCTACTTCTATGCTTTCTTCCTTCTTGCCACCGAATAGAACAAGCGTTTTCACCACTTTGAATTTGGGATAATATTCGTTGAGATAGCAATTTGTGAAACTATCATAGTTATTCAACTCTTTTATTCCTCTTCTCCTACAAGCATATTGCTTACCTTCTATAAGAATTGACTCTTTCGATTTTATATCCAACAGAACCAAATCCGGTATCGCAATGATTTTGCTTTTATCTCCGGCTTTGTAAGCGTTTCTATCGCTGTATTTCTTCAAAGGAATATGCTCTCCTTGCGATGTTTGGAAGTATCCTTTTTCGCAACCGGCATGATTATCGAATATGGAATAGCTTTCCGTGAAGTTTTCCACGATTATATGCAGAAATATGGTCGCCAATTTTTCGCTCTTCATATCATAGTGCCAATAATCGGCAGGAAATTGCACCTCAGGAACGTAAAGGTTATCCAATTCCAAATCCAGCATATTTGCCAAGAGGATAAATTTGTTACCTTTCTTCACATGGGATTGCTGTAATCCATGATTTACAATCTTTATCCGTTTGTTCCAGCCAAGTTTTCGCAAAACGGCAGAAATGATACTTAAAGCCCCTATGTTGGGATCGTGTCCTATCGAACCATTCTTGTACAATCTGCCGGAAATTTTTATTTCCAAATCAGTCTTTGTGATGATAATAGGAATGTTTCCTTTCGGAGGTTTTCTCATTCCGTCTTTGAACGAGAGTATCTCGTCTATCGATTCAAACGGTTTGAAGATTGAGGCATCTAATTTCTTACCTGAAATTTCGACTCCCATTGTCAGAAGAAGCCTTGTACCGAAAACGTAGGTATCGGACGGCTTTTCCTTTTGTTCAACCTGCAAAGAATAGTGCATTATAGCCTTTGTATTCGGATAATAATGACGAATGAAAATGAATTTGCTGCACCTCTGAAATACGCCTGTGTTTCTGCTTTCGCTGTCATCGGTTTTTGTCTCTTCGATAGCGTACAAAGGAATGTCGGATGACTGTGGTTGCTTCTCTTGATAGAAGATAAGATAATCCACGAAACTAGAATAACCGGATACTGTCTTTATATATACATGTCTTACTTTGGGACACTCAAAGCCGATTACCTCATAAGTGAAGTCAAAACACTTTTCATCGTCCAAAATAGGCAATATTCTCAACTCTCCTCCAAAGAAACCGAAACCTTGATCCTTTGCAAAATACTCTAATATGGATTCCAAAACTTTTTTCTTCGGATTCTCTTCGGTCAATATCCAAAGATTTTTTTCTTTCTTCGTAGTACTACTCATAAACCCTTGGTCAAAATATACAACTGCTCATAAACATGTTTCTTTACCTTGGAGAGTCCATTATTATTGCTTTTGAACCTCTGATATTCGAACTCTTCCAACTTTACTTTGCCGTATCGGGACAGTATCTCGATAATTTCGTCTTGTTCCATTATGCCTTCAGAATTGTAACTCATGACAAAATATTTGTAATTCGCCCTTTCAACGATTTCTTCCAAGTCTTTCAACGCTGTAACACGGTTGCAAAACCCGGACTTCTCCTCTTTGTAATCCCTCATTCCCGAAATTCCATGTATGATTGGCTCATCCGCTTTCGCTATTGTTTCCAAAATATGATAGTTAGGCGGGTATTGTCTCTCGTTATATGGCGGATCCAGATACAGAATATCGACATTGATTTCATTTAACAGTCTCATGCTATCCGTATTATACGATTTGTTCTGCTGTTCATTGCTTATAATTTCAATCGGTCGGAGTTGCAATTTCTTGATTGCCCTCGGATCCCATTTCTTATGAAAAGCCGCATAAACGCCTGCCACATTCGAGTAAAACGAAACTGTCTCCAGCAAACATGCAAGCAGTATATAATATTCCGATTCCGTAATCAGGCAATTCTTTTTCCACTCTTCGATTCTTTCCCTGACTGCATCGATTTTTCCGGCGTTCTCTCCTGTGAAGTACATTCTCGGAACACTGAGTTCTTTCGAGCCTTCTGGTGAATAATTCTTGAAGATAAAGCCATAGACGGGTTCGAGTGTGTCCAAATACGACAAAACAATCTCCAAAGGTGTCGAAAACAAAGTCTGCATGACCTTTCCTCTTGACAGATACGGCAACAAAGACTGAAATTCCGGCGAATAATTATTTTCTATGTATGCTCTCTGCAAACAATACGACATATACATCACATCGGAAGAGTATACACGATAATTTTCCTTCTTGTAGAATTTCGCAACGCTTGCGGTTCCCGAACAGAAGTCAAAAAAAGATTTACCATTGACCCCATTGGCATTCAGAATCCCGTATATCCGCTGTATGATATTCTCTTTGTTTCCTATATATCGCATAAATTCAGTGTCGGCTGGCTTATTTCCGGTTCGTAATTGGTTATCAAAACTTCGTCGGAGGCTGTTTTGCCCCTGTCTATGGTGTGATAATTGGAATTTGAATAATCTTTATTCAAATGAAAAACGTTATATTTGTTTTCGTTCACCCACTCGATCAGTATATCGTTTGTTTTGCCTTTATGAATAAGCACATTGGAAAGAGCAAATCGCAATCCGTTTTCATCAACGGTTTTCAATAGACTCAAAAGTTTCCTTTCTTCGCCCTCATTCCAACCCGAAAAGCCTCGTTTGCCATCATTATATGTTCCTGTCGTTATAAGATAGGGAGGGTCGCAATACAGAAAATCCTCTTCCGTAAGTTCGGACAAATCGAAGCCATCGAAACTTCCGCAGGAAAAGGATGCGTCGGAAACCGCCAGCTTATCCAAAAAATCAATCAGGTTATTCCGCATTCTGTTATTGAAAGAACTCCTGTCTCTTCCGAAAGGATTGTTGAACAAATGGGAATTATTGAATCTTATCTGGTGATTAAACGAATATGCAGTGAGAACAAACAAGTCCAAAGGGTTGCGTTGGTTGTTATACAAGTTTCTCAGAGCCAAATATCCCTCTTCATTGGTCATGGATAAAGCCAAATCGCTTATACGGTTCTCTATATGTTGTAAAATTTCCGCCTTCGGGATTGTTTGAAATGCCCTGTATAAGTCTATCAAATAGGATAAATTGTCATTGAACACCACTTTTTTCGATTTGACATTCATTCCCACGTTGGCACCTCCGCAAAACAAATCAACAAAGACACGTATCTTTTTCGGGAAAAGGGGCAAAATCTGAGGTAACAACTTGTATTTGCCACCTATGTAATTCATCGGAGAACACAAATAAGTATTCTTTTGAACTGTTCTTGCCATTCGACCGTATTTCAACCGGAAAGAATTTAGTGATGTGCAAAGGTAAGAAATTTCAAGCTAATCGCAATACCGTGAAGAAAGCAGAAGAGGGATATGAATCGGTGTCATATCCCTCTTCGACGGTGTGAAAATAATGTTGTGTCTTTATTTGCTGAGTTGCATTTGCATTTTCGGTGTTTTGCTCAATGATTTCGTTTTGGTCAGAAGCAGTCCGCCGGCGTTGTTTTCAAGGGTGAATTCTTCACCAAGGGTGGTAGTGATGAGGAAAGCTGCTTTCGTTTTCTTAACTTCCTTTATTTTGTATCTGTCCGTGAAGCCCGAGCCGTTTATCTCGGCTATCAACAATTCGCCTGCCTTTATGCTGACAATGTACTTTGGATTGAAATCGACCCTCATCTCAACCGGTTCGCCCAATGCCTGCAAGAACTCCTCTTTGGAGAATTTCGTCAAATCGGCTTGGCTTTCCGTTGCAATGGCAAAGCCTTTCACATCAGCAAAAGCCTCTTTCTCCGCAGGTGTTTCTTTCGGAGAAATGATTGTTTCCGAAAGCGGCGTATCGAAAGCGTTCAAGAACTCTTCCTTTGCGAAGACCGTCTTTTCTTTCTGCCCCGGAAGTTCGATTGCAAATTGCTTTGCATCTTTGAAATCTTCTTTCAAGTTGTTTTCTTGTCGCACGACATTGTTTGCCACTGTCGTTTCTGCAAACCAGATGCCCTCCACGGACTTGGTGTCCTGTGCTTGCAATGCTCCCACGCCTAAGGCTGCGGTGAACATTAAGGATAATGTTTTTGTCTTCATTGCTGTTAATGTTTTTTTGCAAACGATTAAGTTAATTACGCCGCCAAAGATACGCACATTTTCCCGTTCCACCAAATTTTTTACGGGAAAAATTGCATTGAATGCAAGATTTTTTACTCCCGAGCGTTGTTCGGATATATAAAAACGAAGAAAAACATGACAGATAAGGAGTTTTTGAACTTGGCTATCGAGATTGCCGAGGAGAATATTGCCAAGGGCGGCGGCCCTTTCGGTGCCGTGATTGTTAAAGATGGAGAAGTGGTGGCTCGTTCGGGCAACAGCGTAACGGTGGACAACGACCCGACGGCTCATGCCGAGGTAAACTGTATTCGCAAGGCATGTCGGGTGTTGGGAACATTCGATTTGAGCGGCTGCGTCATCTATTCCTCCTGCGAACCCTGCCCGATGTGTCTGTCAGCCATCTATTGGGCAAGGTTGGACAAGCTTTTCTATGCGGCAACACGGCGGGACGCTGCTTCGGCTGGCTTCGACGATGATTTCATCTACCGTGAAATTCCTCTCGCAGACCGTGAACGCAGCCTGCATTGCGAACATATAAACACGGAGACCTCCTGCATACCTTTCGATTGCTGGCGTGAAAAGGCAGATAGGGTGGAATACTAACCCTCTCCGAAAGAGACTGAAATAGAACGGCGTTTGACGAAACTGAAACGCCGAAAGAAAAAATTATTCCGCCGTTTCGTTTCGATGAAAGGGCGTTTGGTCGAGGGATTGAAAAACAAGGGATATTTCAAAGGAGGATTGCTTGTTCTCTTGTGGCGTAAAACGGGTGCCTGCTTTGGGGAACGGGTGATACTTTGCATTTTTTTTGTACCTTTGCCGAATTGCAGCAAAAGGTTTTTGCCTGCACGAATTTTTTAATGCTATGAGAAACATAAGGAACTTCTGTATAATTGCTCACATCGACCATGGAAAGAGCACTTTGGCCGACAGGTTGTTGGAATTCACCAATACGGTTTCGCAAAGAGAGATGGAGGCTCAGGTGTTGGACGATATGGATTTGGAAAAGGAAAGGGGTATAACGATAAAAAGCCATGCCATTCAGATGAGGTATCGTTTCGAGGGTGAGGATTACAGGTTAAATCTTATCGATACGCCGGGGCATGTGGATTTTTCCTACGAGGTGTCCCGTTCCATTGCTGCCTGCGAGGGTGCTTTGTTGATTGTGGATGCTACGCAGGGTATTCAGGCTCAGACAATTTCCAATCTGTATCAGGCAATCGACAATAATTTGGAGATAATCCCCATTTTGAACAAGATGGATTTGCCGAATGCCATGCCGGAGGAGGTGAGCGATCAGATTGTGGAGCTTTTGGGTTGCAAGCCAGAGGAGATTATCCGGGCGAGCGGCAAGACCGGTTTGGGAATAGAGGAGATTTTGGAAAGAATCATAAAGACCATTCCGGCTCCGAGCGGCGATGCGGAGGCTCCTTTGCAGGCTTTGATTTTCGATTCGGTGTTCAATTCTTTCCGAGGCATCATTTCCTATTTCCGAATCATGAACGGAGAGTTGCACAAAGGCGATAAGGTGAAGTTCGTCAATACCGGAAGGAAATACGAGGCTGATGAGATAGGTGTGCTTGGTTTGAAGCTCATTCCGCAACCCAAACTCTCTTGCGGAGAAGTGGGTTACATCATTTCCGGAATAAAGACTTCTTCCGAGGTGAAAGTCGGCGATACCATTACCTCTGCGGTCAATCCGTGCGAGAAAGCCATAGACGGCTTCGAGAACGTCAAGCCTATGGTCTTTGCCGGTATTTACCCCGTGGATTCCGACGATTACGAGGAATTGAGAAGCTGCATAGAAAAATTGCAACTCAATGATGCTTCCCTGACTTTCGAACCGGAGAGTTCCTTGGCGTTGGGCTTCGGATTCCGTTGCGGATTTCTCGGATTGTTGCACATGGAGATTGTTCAGGAACGCTTAACGAGGGAGTTTAACATGGACGTGATAACCACCGTTCCCAATGTTAATTACAAGGTTCACACAACCAAAGGAGAGGTTCTTGATGTCTATAACCCATCGGGGCTTCCGGAGGCGAATTATATTGATTACATAGAAGAGCCTTACATATCGGCTTCCATCATAACGAAGACGGACTTCATCGGACCTGTCATTACGCTTTGCATGGAGAAGAGAGGAGTGTTGAAAAATCAGCATTACCTTTCTACCGATAGGGCGGAGATAACCTTTGAGTTGCCTTTGGGAGAAGTGGTCTTTGATTTCTACGATAAGTTGAAGTCGATTTCCAAAGGTTATGCCTCATTCGATTATCACCCTGCGGATTTCCGTCGTTCGAAGCTTGTGAAATTGGAGATACTTCTCAACGGCGACCCCGTGGATGCACTTTCGACCTTGACGCATTTCGACAATGCTTATCCGTTGGGCAGAAGAATGTGCGAGAAACTGCGTGAACTGATACCGAGACAGCAGTTCGACATTGCCATTCAGGCGGCGATAGGTTCAAAGATAATAGCCCGCGAAACGGTGAAGGCGGTTCGTAAGGACGTAACGGCAAAGTGCTACGGCGGAGATATTTCCCGTAAACGCAAATTGCTGGAAAAACAAAAGGAAGGTAAGAAGAGAATGAGACAAGTGGGCAGCGTGGAAGTTCCTCAGTCTGCATTCCTTGCCGTATTGAAGTTGGATTAAAACATAAAGGGTAAATAAGATGACGATAACAGTAATCATCGTTGCCATATTGGCGATAGTGGTCGTTGTAATGGAGTATTACAACAGCGAGACGACCAAACGGTTCATAGAGAACGAACAGAAGAAAACCATTCTCGAAATTCAAAAAATTCAGGAAAGCGAAGTAAGGAAGGTCGTAACCCCCATACAGTTGCAGGCTTACGAACGCTTGGTGCTTTTCTTGGAAAGAATGACGCCGAACAACCTCGTATTGCGTTGTTATCAGCCTCAGATGAGTACGCAACTGTTGAAGGATGTGATGATTCGTAACATCAGAGACGAGTTCGAGCATAATCTTTCCCAGCAACTGTATATATCTCAGCAGGCTTGGGCATACATAAAAAACGCAAAGGAGGATATGATAAACACTATCAATTCCGTTCAAGCGAAAGAGGGTGAGGAGATGACGCCCACGGCTTTTGCCGGCAGGTTGTTTGAAATGCTCGCAGGGAGAGAAAGCCAAATCGAATTGGCACAGGATTTTTTGAAAGAGGAAATACAGAAGAGGTTTCAATAATCCGCTCTTCTCTGTTCGGCGAGCCTCGGTGATTTGACTAAAACAGGCTTGCAAAAAGACGGAACGGTGAAATCGGAAACAGAAAAAGAGATAAAATCATGACATTGGAAGAAAGAATCAATGCAGACATCAAAGCAGCGATGTTGGCAAAGGACAGAAAGAAATTGGAGGCATTAAGAGCAGTGAAATCAGCCATTTTGTTGTTGAAAACAGACGGCAGCGGTTCGGAAATCAGCCCGGAGGCTGAAATGGCATGCCTTCAAAAACTCGTAAAGCAAAGAAAGGAGTCTGCCGAATTGTACAAACAACAAAACAGACTCGACCTTTATGAAGAGGAAGCCTTTCAACAATCCGTCATAGAGAAGTATCTGCCCGAGCAAATGAGCGAAGAAGAGATAGAAAGCAAATTGAAAGAAATCATTTCGCAAACAGGTGCTTCTTCGATGAAGGATATGGGTAAGGTGATGGGTGCAGCACAAAAAGCCTTTGCAGGAAGAGCAGACAATAAGCTCGTTTCTACCATTGTAAAAAGGCTTTTGGCTTGAGTTGTTTCAAGAAAAACTTTATCAATGAGTTTTGTGTTCGGAGCATTCTCGGAAAGGATAAATCCTTTGTGCAAGATGTTTGAATTATCGTTGGCGAAATGAAAATAGTTCTGGTAGGTACCGCATACCCTTACCGAGGCGGTTTGGCGTTGTTCAACGAGAGGTTGATGGAACAGTTCCACAGTGAAGGCGATGAGGTGGAGATACAAACATTCTCGCTTCAATATCCGCCCTTTCTTTTTCCCGGCAAAACCCAATACAGCGAAAGCAAGGTTAATCACTCTTTCAAAATAGAGAGAACGGTCGATTCCGTTAACCCATTCTCGTGGATAAAGGTCGGAAAGAAGATACGCAAAATGCAGGCGGACATCGTGATAATCAAGTATTGGTTACCGTTCATGGCACCTTGCTTCGGCACTATTGCAAGGCTTGCACGAGGTAAGCAAACCAAGATTGTGTCGATTGCGGACAACATCATACCGCATGAAAGACGGTTTTTCGACAACGCATTCACGAAATATTTCGCGAAATCGGTCGATGCGTGGGTGGCAATGAGCAGAAGTGTTATGGAAGACATCTCCCTGTTCGATAAATCTTCGCCGCGGATACTCAATCCGCACCCTTTGTTCGATAATTTCGGAGAGAAAGTTCCGAGAGAAGAAGCCCTGCGATCGCTTGGCTTGGATTCGGGAAAGGTTAATCTGCTTTTCTTCGGATTGGTTAGGGAATATAAAGGCTTGGATATACTTTTGCAGGCAATGAAAGACCCTAAGCTCGCCAATCTTCCGCTACATCTCATCGTGGCAGGTGAGTTCTACGATGATTATTCCAAGTATGAACAAATGCTTACGAAGTATGGTTTAAGGGATAAGGTGAGCATGGAGAACAGATTTGTGAAAGACGAAGATGTAAGCAGGTATTTCTGTGCCTGCGATTTGGTTGTGTTGCCGTATAAGAGTGCAACGCAAAGCGGAGTTACGCAAATAGCTTATCATTTTTCCAAACCCATGCTTGTAACCGATGTCGGAGGACTGCCGGAAATCGTTTGCGACGGCAAAAGCGGCTATGTATGCAGACCGAATGCCGAAAGCATTGCCTCCTGCATAGAAGACTTCTGCACAAACGGCAGAGACTTTTCGGCAAGTTTGGAAACGGAGAAACAACGCTTCGCATGGGATAAGATGACTGCTGCAATCAGAAAAGTATATAAAGAAAGCATAAACAGAAATGATAATAAGAAGTAAAGCACCTTTGCGTTTGGGATTGGCAGGCGGCGGAACGGACGTGTCTCCCTTTTCCGACATCTACGGAGGTTGCGTTTTGAATGCAACGATAAGCCTTTACGCTTATTGCGATATTATTCCGCGAACAGACAATACCATAAAAATCATAACGGAAGACCGAGGCGAGAAATTCGAAAGCCGGAGCATGAGAGAACTTCCGATAGATGGCAATCTCGATATACTGAAAGCAATCTACAACAGAGTGGTCAAGGATTTCGATTTGCCCGCTTTGTCTTTCGAGCTTCATACTTTCGTCGATGCACCCGCAGGAAGCGGCTTGGGAACCTCCTCTACCTTGGTCGTGGCTGTGCTTGGGGCTTTCGCACAATGGCTCAATCTTCCGTTGGCAGAGTATGACATTGCATTGTTGGCTTATTCCATAGAACGCGAAGACCTGAAACTTGCCGGCGGAAAGCAAGATCAGTATGCCGCAACCTTCGGAGGGATAAACTTCATGGAGTTCTATTCCGACAACAAGGTGATTGTTAACCCTCTCAGGATAAAAGACAAAATCATGAACGAGTTGTCTCGCAACATTGTTTTGTTCTACACCTCCACTTCCCGCGATTCTGCGAGCATAATAGAGCAACAGCAAAAGAATGTGGTGAATAACAACACACAATCCATAGAGGCGATGCAGCAGTTGAAGAAGCAGGCGATTTTGATGAAAGAAGCCTTGCTGCGAAGCGACCTTAACAAGATAGGAGACATTCTAAATCTCGGCTGGCAGTACAAAAGACAGATGGCAGACGGTATATGCACTCATCTTTTTGAAGATGTCTATACTGCAGCATTGGAAGCCGGAGCGAGAGGAGGCAAGATTTCCGGAGCAGGAGGAGGAGGCTACATATTCTTTTATTGTCCCGATTGCGTGCGATACAGGGTTATAGATGTGTTGAACAATTTCGGCGGAAACGTCAGACGATTCGAGTTTACCAAGGAGGGTTTGCAGACATGGCAGATGGACGACAAATAACGGAAGCGGTAATTCTGTGCGGCGGAAAGGGAACAAGACTGAAAAGCGTGGTCGCCGATCTTCCCAAACCGTTGGCTCCGATTGGCGGAAAACCGTTTCTGAGCATTCTCATGAAGTATCTGTGCGGACAAGGCGTGAAAAGGATAATCCTCGCAACGGGTTACATGCACGAGGCAATGGAATCGACATACGGAAAGACTTTTTCCGGAATGGAAATCGCCTATTCCCGAGAACTTACCCCCCTTGGAACGGGAGGAGCTGTGGCAATGGCGTTGAGAAAAGCCGAAAGCGAAAACGTGCTTGTGCTTAACGGCGACAGCATCATAAAGTTCTCCCTTGCTGAAACGGCGAAGCGTTACTTTGAAATCAAGAACGATTTCCCCGATATTCCGTTTCCGACCTTGCTTACCCTGAAACGAATGGAGAATGTGGACAGATACGGAGCCGTAGCCTTTGAAGACGGACGCATAAAGGCCTTTGAAGAAAAAGCATTCAGAGAAATATGCTTCATAAATGCAGGCGTATATATATTGAACAAGGAAACCTTTCGCGACAAAGCCGTCGGAGAGGTTTTTTCTTTTGAAAAAGACTTTTTGGAGTGGGAAGTGAAAAAAGGAAGCCTTTTCGGCATGGAGTCCGATGGCTTTTTCATCGATATAGGAGTGCCGGAGGATTACGCTTTGGCAAGAGATGTTTTAATACAACGGTTAGACTAAAAAACAAAAAAGCAAAATGGATATAGTTATCAAAGATGGCGTTTGCGGAAAGCAGGAAACAGAGGTAAACGAAAAGAACACAGCCGTCGCATTCGGCTCGGGAGACGTGGAAGTCTTCGCCACGCCGGCAATGATTGCACTCATGGAAAAGACAGCCAACGAATCCGTGAAAGAATTGCTACCCGAGGGGTACGTAAGCGTAGGCATAGAAATCAATGCCAAACATATAAAAGCCTCGAAAGTCGGAAGCAAAATCGTTTGCGAGAGTTTCCTCAGCAAGGTTGAAGGGAAAAAACTCACATTCAACATCACGGCATACGACGAGACCGCAAAGATAGGTGAAGCCACCCACAGCAGAGTGATTGTCGAGAAAACGAAATTTTTGAGCAAACTGTAAGCACACCCTTATATGGCAATAATGGAACAGGAAGGCAAATTCAAAATGGTTGCAAAGACCATGTTCGGATTGGAAGGCGTTTTGGCGAAGGAATTGGAGAACATGGGAGCGGAAAACATCGAACAACTCAGGCGGGCAGTCTCCTTCGAGGGAGATATGAGCCTTTTGTACAGGGCGAATTACAGTCTCCGTACGGCATTGAGCATATTGAAACCCTTAGCAGAGTTCGATGCAAAGAACGAACATGAGTTGTATCGCAACATCTATGCGATAAAGTGGGAGAAGTACATGAATTGCGATGCCAAGATATACATCGACCACTCCGTTTTCAGCACCACATTCACCCATTCCCTCTATGCGGCACAAAAAACCAAAGATGCAATCTGCGACAGGTTCAGAAAGATGTTCAACTTCCGCCCTCAGGTCAGCAAGGAAGAGTACGACATAAAGTTCAATCTTCATATCTACGAGAACCATGTTACGATTTCTTTGGACTCTTCGGGAGAAAGCCTTCATAAAAGGAACTATCGCAAAAACAACGGGCAGGCTCCTTTGAACGAAGTAACCGCAGCAGGACTCATACAGCTGAGCGGCTGGCAGAGAGACTGCAATTTCTTCGACCCCATGTGCGGAAGCGGAACCCTTTTGATAGAAGCCGCCATGTATGCGTACAATATCCCGGCTCAATATTACAGAAAGCGTTTCGCCTTCAACAAATGGTCCGATTTCTCCTTGCCCGAATGGAAGAGAGTGAGAGAAGAAGAGGACAAGAAGATGTGCGACTTCGATTATCTGATATGGGGAAGCGACCTTTCGCAGAACGCAATCAACGAAGCGAGGGAAAACATAACCTTTGCCAAGTTGCACAAAGACATAGAACTCTTCCGTTGCCCGATAGAGGAGCAAAGACCGCCGGAGGGACGCACCCTCGTCATAACCAATCCTCCATACGGCGAGAGAATAGAGGTGGAAGACATAATAGCTCTCTATGAAAGAATAGGCACAGCGTTCAAATCCATGTACGAAGGCAACACCGCATGGGTCATCTCCTCGGATTTGTTCGCATTGAAGAAAATCGGATTGAAACCAAGCAGGAAGATAACCGTCTATAACTCCAATTTGGAATGCCGTTTCTGCGAATTCGACCTCTACCACGGCAGCAAAAAAGCAAGCAAACAAGCAAAACAGAACGAGGAAGAAAAGGAATAAAGAACCATCTTACCGTCATAAGATTGACAAAACGCCGTTTCGCAAAAACGAAACGGCGGAAGAATTTACCGTTACGCCGTTTCACGAAAATGAAACGGCGTAACGCTTTTCGGCGTTTTAGAAGAAAAGAGACGAACGTACGAAGCTGTTGACTGAAAAAGGGTCTCGGATTTGCGGATTGAATTTTATTTGTTATCTTTGCAAGCGAAAGACGGCGTGTTTGCCGAAAACGAATGGTGTAAATAATAATCCGGTTATGGAAAACTTTGTCGTATCTGCCCGCAAGTATCGTCCGAGTGATTTTCATTCGGTTGTAGGTCAGGAGCATGTAACTTCCACTTTGCAGAACGCTTTGCGTAACAACCGCCTTGCACAGGCATTTTTGTTTTGCGGTCCGCGTGGAGTGGGCAAGACCACTTGTGCCAGAATTTTGGCGAAAACGATAAATTGCACCAACCTTACTCCCGAAACGGAAGCCTGCAACGAATGCGAAAGCTGCAAGTCCTTTTTGAACAATGCCTCTTTCAACATCGTGGAGTTGGACGCAGCTTCCAACAACTCGGTGGAAGACATCCGTTCCCTTATCGAACAAGTCAAGATTCCGCCGCAAAACGGCAAGTATAAAGTATATATAATCGACGAGGTACACATGCTGTCACAGGCGGCTTTCAATGCGTTCCTCAAAACGCTGGAAGAACCTCCCGCATACGCGAAATTCATTCTTGCAACGACGGAGAAGCAGAAGATTATGCCGACCATCTTGTCCCGTTGCCAGATTTTCGATTTTCATCGCATAAGCAACGACGATATTGCGAACCATCTGGAATACATTGCCAAGAAAGAAAACGTGGAATACGAGAAAGAGGCTCTGCATATCATATCTCAGAAGGCAGACGGAGGCTTACGCGATGCGTTGAGCATGTTCGACCAACTCGTTTCCTTTACAGGCGGAAAGCTGACGTACAAAAACATCATCGATAATCTCAACATACTGGATTACGATTACTATTTCCGTCTGACGGATTTGCTCTTGGCAGGAGACATTCCGCAAAGCCTTCTGTTGTTCGACCAAGTGTTGAAGAAAGGTTTTGAAGGCAGCCATTTCATAGGCGGTCTTGCCTCGCATTTCCGCAACCTACTTGTTTGCAAAACGCCTGTTTCGGCAGGTCTTTTGGAAGTCAGTCCGACCGTGGCTCAAAGATATGTGACGCAGGCACAGGCAGCACCGCAGGTATTCATACTTCGTGCTTTGGAATTCTCGAACGCATGTGCCTTGGAGTACAGAGAGAGCTACAATAAAAGACTTTGCGTCGAGTTAACCTTGATGAGGATTGGTTTCATCATGAATAAAATCCAACCGAACAAACAAGTCGCCACGCCTGCGACTGCTCCCGTTCAATCCACCCCCGTACAATCCGTGCCAAGCGGAGAGCCTAAAAAAAAAATGACTGTCTGACCGACGACCGAACCAAGGAACAAATAAAAGCATCGCTCGGAACGGTAACCAGATTTTCGATTAACAAATCCGTTGCCGTAAGCCGTGAACTCTTGGAGAAGAACACAGAAAACGAACGCGAGAAAAAACGCCTTGATTTCGACATTTTCAAACGCACATTGGCGGAATATGCGGAAAAAATCAAGGAAGAAGACCGCAATCTGGCGTTTTCTCTTACCAATGCGATTTGCCGACAGGGTGAAAACGACTTAATCATCTTGGAAGTAAGCAATAAAATTGCCGAAAGCGAGATAAACCACTGCAAACAAAAGATACTGTCGTTTGTTAAGCAGGAAACCGGCTTCGACAAGATTGTTCTGCAAGTCGTTTGCAAACAACAGGAACTCAAAACGAAGATTTACTCGCCTGCCGACACGTATAAGCACTTCAAAGAAAAGCGTCCGGAAATCGAGAAGCTGGTAAAGACTTTCGATTGCGAGTTCGAGTATTGATAATAAAAGCATACACCTATGGGAACAGCACTTATATTTTTGGGAATTCTCGTTTTCTCCGCTCACCTCTTCTCGATGATGTTCAGCAAGAGGAAAATACCAGATGTGCTTTTGCTATTGATTATAGGTGTCTTGATAGGACCGGTATTGAAGTTCGTTCAGCCGTCCGATTTCGGCAGCGTGGGCGGAGTGTTCACCTCCATAACCCTTGTGGTCATACTTTTCGAGGGCGGAACAGGCATAAGCATAAGCGATTTGCAACAATCATGGCGTTCGACGGTCAAACTGACGGTCAGCAGCTTCATTGCCGCCGCCGTAACCGTTGGTATCATCTGCCATCTCTTCGGAATGGACTTGTTGAATTGCATGATTACCAGCAGCATATTGGCGGGTACATCATCGGCAGTGGTCATTCCGCTTGCCCAGCACCTGAAACTTACTACCCAAACCAAGACCGCTCTTATCCTTGAGTCAGCCATAACGGACGTTCTCTGTATCGTGTTCGCCTTTGCTTTCATGGACGCAAAACTTATGGGCAGCGGTTTGAACGTCGGCAAGGTTGCGGGCAACGTCTTGGCATCTTTCGTCTTGGCAACTCTCTTGGGTTTTGTCGGAGCAATGGTTTGGGCGAGCCTGTTGCAGAAGATTCGACGTCTTCGCAACTCCATGTTCCTTACACCGGCGTATCTCTTCATCATTTACGGGCTTGCCGAGGTCTTGGGGTACAGCGGGGCGATAGCTTCGCTCGCTTTCGGAATTACGATAGCAAACATGGAATATTTCAACTTCAAATTCTTGGAGAAATACCAAAGAAACAAGAATCTGAAGCTGAACGAAAACGAACATGCCTTCATCGGAGAGATAGGCTTCGTGCTGAAAACATTCTTCTTCGTCTATGTCGGTTTGAGCATTCCTTTTTCGGACGGAAAATCCTTGGCGATAGGAGCCGTGATAACGGCAGCCTTGGTCGTCGTTCGCATTATAACAGCCAAGTTCTTCTCCCCCGGCTCCGCCAATGCCTTTGACAGAAGCACCATTGCCGTAATGATACCGAAAGGACTTGCAGCCGCCGTGCTTGCTTCCGTACCCGAGCAGTTGGGATTGGAAGGCGGAACAGAGATTAAGTACATAACCTTCTCCGTTGTGCTGTTCTCCATTCTGCTTTGCTCCCTGCTCATACTCTCGATAGAGAAATTTCCCCGTGTGAACATACTTCTGCGATTTGTCTTCAAGCAAAGACCCATGAAAAGCAAGGAAGAACCGAATGAAATGCCGAAACCGGAAGAAGAGAATACGAAAGAATAAAATGCAATCGAATCACATATCATGAGGACAAGAGTTTTATTTTTGATTTTGCTGTCTTTTGCTTTTGTCTCGTGCGAAAAGGAAGAGAAAACGAGCAATGAAGAACAAGCGGTTAAGGAGGTGGTATTTTCGTATGAGCAAACAGAGTTTGCAAACGTGATTATGCCTTACAGAAAAACGGAAATCATTCATGATGGCAGCCGAAAGCCGGCTTTGGTTCTCTATTTGCACGGAGGGTCGAGCAAAGGGTCGGACAACGAAGCACAGATGAAAGAACCGGCAGTAGATTCTATATGCAATCATCTCGTTTCGCAAAAGTCGAATGCCATAATTCTCATTCCTCAATGCCCTTCGGACAAATCATGGGGCGGAATGATGAACGGAGTTTTGAAATCGCTTATCGACCTTTACGTATCGGAACAGCTTGTCGATGAACAAAAGATTTACATCTTCGGAGGCTCGATGGGAGGCACCGGAACATGGGGAATGATTTCATCTTATCCGGATTTGTTTGCGGCAGCCATGCCGGTTGCAGGCAATCCTTCCAAATGCAATGCGGAAGATGTGGCAAAAACACCCTTCTTCACAGTTATGGGAACCGATGACGCAATAATGGATATTGATATTGTCGCCGAGTTCGTCGATAAGGTGAAATCATTCGGAGGAGATTGCATGTTTGAAACCGAAACGGGTCGGACGCATGAAGCAACCTGCAAGCAAAGCTATACCAAGAATCGTCTCGATTGGGTTTTCAGTCATTGAGAGTATTGCTTTCACCTTTTAATTCGCTGTTTTGTCCGATACCTGTAAGCAAAGGAATATCTGTTTTTTGCAAGTGAAAAACTATTCCGCCGTTTCAAGAAAACGAAACGGCGGAATAAAATAACGAAACGCCGTTCTGCAACAACAGAACGGCGTTTTACTGTTTTCCGATTTTGATGCTATTTCTTTTTCTCTTTTATTTGGAGCGAGCCTTTCTTGATGTCTTTGTGTGTTGCGGTTTTCTCCATCTTCACATCGCGGGAAGTGTCGTATTTGTCGAAGTGTATTTTTTCTTCTTTCCACTTGTCTTTCGGTGCTTGTTCCTTTTCTGGTACGCCTATCGGGATTATGTTCAGTGGAACGATGTGTTCGGGAAGCGCAAGGAAGTCTTGCAGTTGTTTGGTTCTTTCCTTGCTCGGATAAATGCCGCACCATACGGCTCCCAATCCCATGCTGTGTGCTGCCAAAAGCAGGTTCTCCGTTGCCGCACTGCAATCCTGTACCCAGAAACCGCGTCCTTCGCCCTCTATGGCTTCTTTCATGTTTCCGCAAACGATGATTGCAAATTGTGCCGTTTTGAGATGGGCTGCGTTTTTGAACTCTTCACTCATCTTGTCGAGCATGTCTCGATCTCTTATCACTATGAATTCCCACGGCTGGCGGTTCATGGCACTCGGGGCACTCATTGCGGCATGCAACAACGGCTTGACAAATTCGTCAATCTCTATTTTCTCTCCCGAGTATTGCCTTACGCTGGTGCGTGTTTCGATGTTTTTCATCACGATTTGGCTTTCTTCCGTGATTTTTTGAGCTTGTGCCACACCGGTGAACAGTAGTGCGGCAGCTGTTACGGCTAATGCTTTTTTCATATCTCTCGTTTTTGTAATTGTATTAAAGACAGAGAAGTAACGAGGTTCCGTTCCGGCTTATTGTCTCTAAACGAAAAAATAAGTACCTGCTTTAATCGGTACACCCGACACAATTTCGTATCTTTGCACGGTTGAGAAAAACATAATATTATAATGAATAATACATATAAAGCGGTATCGGCGGCGGAAGCCGTCAAGGTCATCAAAAGCGGAGACCATATCCATTTGAGCAGTGTTGCCTCTGCTCCGGAGTGTTTGATAGAGGCAATGTGCGAAAGGGGAAGAAACAAAGAGTTCAAGAACGTTTATATCCACCACCTGCACACGGAAGGTCCTGCACCTTACGCAAACCAAGAGTTCGAGGGCATTTTCCAACATGATGCTTTCTTTGTGGGTTCCAATGTGAGAAAAGACGTTCAGGCAGGTTACGCAGATTACATTCCTATCTTTTTGAGCGAAACCCAAAAGTTGTACAGAGAGGGTTATCTGCCTTGCGATGTCGCCATGGTGCAGGTTTGTCCTCCCGATGCACACGGATACGTTTCTTTGGGAACGAGCGTCGATGCCACATTGGCTGCCGTGGAGGTTGCAAAGACCGTTATAGCGGTGGTAAATCCCAATGTGCCGCGTTCTTTCGGCGATGCAATGATACCGATGTCCATGATAGACATCTTTGTAGAGGATAACACGCCTTTGATGCCTGCTCACTTCTCCCAACCGAACGAACAGGAGGTTGCAATAGGCAAATATTGTGCGGAATTGATAGAAGACGGAGCTTGTCTTCAAATGGGTATAGGTGCAATTCCGAATGCGGTTTTGGCACAGCTCGGAAACCACAAGAACCTCGGTATTCACACCGAAATGTTTGCCGACGGAGTGTTGCCTTTGGTCGAAAGCGGTGTGATAAACGGAGCGAACAAGAAATTGGATAAAGGCAAAATGGTGTCCACTTTCCTTATGGGAAGCCAAAAAGTCTATGACTTCATCGATAACAACCCTATGGTTGCAATGATGGACGTAGGCTATACCAACGATCCGTTCGTTATCGCTCAGCAACCGAAGATGACGGCAATCAACTCGGCTTTGCAGGTCGATATAACAGGTCAGGTATGTGCCGATTCCTTGGGAACGAAATTCTTCTCCGGCGTCGGAGGGCAAATAGACTTCATTTACGGAGCTTCCCGCTCCGAAGGCGGAAAAGCAATCATAGCAATGCCGTCCGTAACCAAGAACGGAATATCGAAGATAGCTCCGATACTTACACCGGGAGCAGGTTGCGTTACGACAAGAAACCACATTCATTGGTTCGTAACCGAATACGGTGCTGTCAATCTTTACGGAAAGAGTTTGCAGGAGAGAGCAAGATTGTTGATTTCGGTAGCTCACCCCGACCATAGGGAAGAATTGGAAAGAGCAGCCTTTGAAAGATACGGCTCTCACTTCCGTTACGTACAGAAATAAGCGGCTTCAAAGAAGTAAAATACATACATATTCTATTGCTAATGCGGCGGGCATGTCTCTTCTTTGCGAAAGGAAGATGATATGCCTGTCGCTTTTTTTCGATTCTTTGAACAATTATTCTCAAAGGCTGTTTCTTCGGAAATGAAAGCAAAATGAAGATTGCGAAATGGGCTTATGGTAAGTTGCTAATGATGCTTATGGCTGTGTTTGTCTTGGAAGCATGTCAAACAAATGAGAAAATGAAAACAGTAAACGTAACAACGATTGAACATTTGGAAGTATCGCGTTTTATGGGAACTTGGTTCGAGATAGCGAGATACGACCACAGGTTCGAGAAAGGCATGAGCGAGGTGCGGGCAGACTATACGTTGTTGCCGAACGGGAATATCAAAGTCGTCAATTCGGGAATGAAGAACGGGAAACGAAAAGAGATAATCGGAAAAGCCAGACAGAAGAAAGGCAAACGAGCCGGTGAATTGGAAGTCTCGTTTTTCCTGTGGTTCTATTCGGACTATAACATATTGGAGACAGATGAAGAATACAATTATGCGGTCATCGGGGGAAGTTCCGGAAAGTATCTGTGGATTTTAAGCAGAAGTCCTAAGATTGAAGGAGCCGTTCTCGACAAATTGATGACCAAGATAGAGAAAAGAGGATACGATACGGCGGCTCTGATTTTCGTTTCGCAGAAATAAACAGCATTTTTCGTTGAAGTCGAAAAGGCAATTCCGCCGCTTTTGCGGCAGTGAGTTGCCTTTTCATTATTTTTTCGTACATTTGCAAGGCGTAAGACCAAAACGAACAAAACAAAAATCGAATCAAGTGGGAAGATTGTTGGCCATAGATTACGGAACAAAAAGAGTTGGGCTCGCCGTGAGCGATTACATGCAGGTTATAGCAACAAAGTTGGCGACAGTGCCGACCGTGGACATCTTTCCGTATCTGAAAGAGTACATGTCGCGGGAAGAAGTCGAAGCAATAGTTGTCGGAGACCCCAAGCAGATGAACAATACGCCCTCCGAATCGGCAAAGGCTGTGCATATCTTTGTCGATAATCTTGCAAAGGCTTTCCCTGAGATGGACATCTACATGATAGATGAGCGATTTACTTCCAAGATTGCAAGTCAGGCAATAGCACAATCGGGCTTGAAGAAAAAGAAACGTCAGGACAAAGGACTTATCGACTCTGTCGCAGCCGTGCTTATACTGCAAGACTTCATGCAAATGAAAAAATAAGATATTCTGATATGATATTACCGATAGTGGGATACGGTGCTTCCGTTTTGAAGCAAAGAGCTGTCGAAATAGACAAGGATTATCCCGAATTGAAAGAACTGATCGAGAACATGTTTTCCACCATGTACGCAGCCAACGGTGTCGGTTTGGCAGCGCCTCAGGTGGATTTGTCGATACGATTGATAGTCGTGGACGCAGAACCCTTCAAAGAGACTTATCCCGATGGCGAAGGCTTCAAGAAAGTCTTCATCAACCCTCAACTTCTCGAAGCAAAGGGCGAACTTTGGACCGATTTCCAAGAGGGTTGTCTCTCTTTGCCGGACATTCACGAAGAGGTGGCGAGACCGAGCATCGTCGTGGTGAAATATCTCGACGAGAATTTCGAGGAACACACCGAAGAGTTCACAGGCATACGGGCAAGGGTTTTTCAACACGAGTACGACCATTTGGAGGGCAAGGTGTTCACCGACAGGCTCAGCCCGTTGAGACGAACTCTTTTGAAGAGAAAATTGAACGATATAGCCAATGGAAAGGTGAATCCGGGCTACAAGATGAAGCGACCTCACACAAAAAAGAAGTAAGCGATGAAAAGAAATTTCATTCTCGTCTTATCCGCCTTTGCCTTGTTCGCATGCGGCGGCAAAAGCGAACAAAAGAAACAACTTGAAAGCATTGCACAAATGGAGAACGCCGTTTTGCAAGATGCCAAAAGCATAAGCCCGAAAGATGCCGACAGTTTGGTGAACATGTACAAGGCTTACGTCGAGGCTTATCCGCAGGACACACTCTCTGCCGCTTATCTTTACAGAGCAGCCGACATTTTGGCGAACCGCAAGGAGTGTCTGCCCGCAATAGCACTCTTGGACAGACTCATAAAAGAGTACCCAGAGGACTCGCATGCCGAACAAGCCGCTTTCCTTAAAGGAGTGGTTTACGGGGAAACCTGCCTTAACAAGGACAAAGCCAAAGAAAGTTTCGAAGCATTCATTGCCGCTTATCCCTCTTCCCCATTGGTTAAGGACGCAAAGGGTTTGATGGAACTGAATTCCGCAGAGGACGAACTCGAAATGGTTCACCGTTGGGAGCAGGAAGCAAAGTAATGAATTTTTTGCATTGATTGTATTTCTCAAACAGCGTTTGTAGTAATTATTCCGCCGTTTCATGAAATTGAAACGGCGGAATGATTTTTTCTTTCGGCGTTTCAGTTTGTCGGAACGGCGTTTGGCTTGAAGAGTTTTCAAGGAAAGAAGGACTAATGGCGGAAAGAAAAACATCGATTGATGATAAAATTTCGCCGAAAGGTTTTTCTCTTTCGGAAAAAAGGCGTATTATTGCAATCTGTAACCGGTATGCGAAAGCTATCGGGTCGGTGCAGTTTTGTAAATCAAAAAATTCATCTATATGAAAGCAGAAATCAATCCTAAACGAGGCTTTGGAGAATTGGAATTCGGCCAAGGCGTGGAACAAACAATGAAAATAATGGGCAGACCTTCCGAAGTGGAACAGATTGGCGAGGAGGTGGAAATGCCGACGACGGTTTTGCATTACGATGAGAGTGGTATATCTTTGTTTTTCGACACGGCTCCGGAGGAAATTCTCGTTTGCATGAATATAGAAGACCCCGATACCGTTTTGTTCGGAGAGAAGATTATGGGCAGAAGCTCTAAGGATATTATCGAACTGATGAAACGCAACAATGCTTCTACTCCTGACAGGGATAAAGAAGAATGGGGCGAAGAGAGGTTGGGATACGAGGAGATCTCGATAGACTTTTATTTTACCGATGACGAATTGGAATCCGTTACCATCGGAAAATAAATCCCTGCCTTTATTCCCTACGGCTTATTTTCCGCCGATTGCTTACCTCGTTTTTGCGAAACGCTTCGAGGAGATTGCGATAGAGGGTTGTGAAAACTATGTCAAGCAGAGTATTCGCAACAGGGCGTATATCCTTTCGGCAAACGGTGTGTTGCAACTCAACGTTCCCGTTAAGCGGAGCGGTGGGAAAAAAATGCCGATAAGCGAAATGGAGACGGAGGACAGAACTCCGTGGCAACGCAATCACCTCAGAGCCATTCGTTCGGCATACGGCAAAACGCCGTACTTCGATTACTACTATCCGGATTTGGAAAGCATGTTGCTCAAAAGCCCGAAACGGCTTATTAAACTTAACAACATGCTGTGCGAATACGTTTTTCGTAAAATCGGAATAAAGACCCGTTTGGTTCAAACAACAACATACGCTCCGCAAAGCGAAATCGATATGCGTAACAGCTTTACGAAGCAGAACCTCTTTACAGATTACAAGAATAAGACGTACTTTCAGGCATTCAACAACAAGTTCCCCTTTGTAGAAAACCTTTCCTGCCTTGACCTTTTGTTCAATATGGGTACGGAAGCTGTGCAGTACTTGGATTTTGTTTGAAAACAATGCAGCCTTTTACCGCATCCGCATGACGGATTGCCACCGTATGCCGATGGAAGGGTGTTTCAATAATTTTGTAATTGCATTGAGATTGCATTTATACGAAATTTCTTTATCCGCAGTCAATGTTTAACGGGGATAATACACTGCCTTATCGATGAGGATTTGAAATGTCGCTACCATGGTGTGCCGGAATAAATTGACTTTTCGATGAAGCGGTGTATTGACCTTTCGTTTTGAAAAGCATAAAGTTGAGTGGAGAAATGTAGGATAAGATTTGCTTCGGAGGATATTCGGATAAAAGAAAAGGGAACTCCGAATTTCTTCGTTGTTCCCTCGGGCGTATCAATTTTTTTTGCTGTTATCTCACTCTTATCTTCTGTCCGGCTTTTATGCGGGTGCCTTTTATGCCGTTTAATCGTGCGAGTTTCTTGACCGTGGTGCCGTTTCTACGTGCTATCGCTCCAAGCGTATCGCCTTTTCTCACGGTATAGTATTTTCCACCCCTGCTTGCTTTGGCTTTGGAGGAGTTGCTTGCAAGTTGTCTGTTGCTTTGGTATGTTCTTCCGCCGTTCTTGAAGTATTCTCTTGTGAGGTGAAGCGTCTCATCTTTGAGTTGGAAGTTCGTGAAGTCGATTACTTTTTCCGGATTGATGGCTGCTCCGAGGTATCTTATCTCCAAGTGCAAGTGAGGACCTGTTGAACGCCCCGTACTGCCACCCAAACCGAGTACTTCGCCGGCTTTTATCTCCTGATTGGGCTTCACGTTGATTTTCGAGAGGTGTCCGTAATATGTTTCCAAGCCGTTGTCGTGGCGGATTACCACAAGGTTGCCGTATGCTCCCGCTCTCTTTGCAATTCTTACCTTTCCATCGAACATTGCTTTGATTGGGTCGCCTGTTCTAAGCCCCAAGTCCACTCCATAGTGCCAACGTCTTCTTCTGGGACCGAAATGTGAGGTTATTCTTCCTTCGTGCGGGCAGGCGTAATACTGCTTTTTGCCCGGGTTGACCATCTTCACGACTATCGGTTCGGTGATATTGGTGTAATCGAACTTCTTTTGGTAGTAGTGTATGGCATTATTGTCGAACGAGGCGTAGATTATGTCTTCTTCGCTTTCGGCTGCGGCATCGTCTTCGATGCTGTTGTTTGCGAATTGTATGAATGAACTTTGGAATTTGGCTGTGTCGTTGACTATGCCTATCGTATAGCTTGAACTTTCCGTCTCTACATTCGTACGGTTTCTCATCATTCCTCTTTCATGCACCTGTGCGTTTAAGGCAAACGGCACGACCATGCTTGCAAGTAGGATTGTCTTTCTTGTTTTGTTGAACATATTTTCTGTTTTTCCTCTTTGCGAAGTTCCTCTTTCTGCTTCGCAATGCTTTTCATTTATCTTTTCAAGCGACAAAGGTACGAAAATATTTTTGTTCAATCAAACTTTTTTCGACTTTTTTCGTATTGCTCCGCCTTTTCGATGGTTAGTCATTGCGATGTGCGGGTTTCAAAAGGTCGTTGAGCGTTTTGACGGGGTTGAAGTATTCTATGGGTGTTTCAACGAAGATACTTATCCATTTTGCCATTGCTCCGTTCCACAGTCCGGGTCTTTCCTGTATTTTTATCTTCGAGGACTGTTGTGTTTTGACGGATATGAAGCCTGCCGAAGGGTCTATGAAATCATTCAAGCGGAATTTATCTCCCTTGTAGTCCTTTATGCTGCAAACGATGTCCACGGGATTGAAGTGGGTGGAGGATTGGAAGATTGCGTTCTGCGTTTCGTCTTCGAGGTTCAGTTGTGCCTTTTCGACTATTTGAAGGCTTACTTCTCCGTCTCGGTCTTCCACCCAGAAAGGTCCTCCTCCGGGTTGTCCTTCGTTCCTGACCATGGAACATATACGCATGGGACGATTAAGTCTCTCGAAGAGGTAATCGGCGTATTGTTCGTTGTCGGCGAAGTTGTTGCGGTCCTGCATGTGCAGATGCAACTTTTCTTTGCATAGTTCTTCCGCACGGGCGATTGTTTCTGTATTGTGTTTGTCTGCTTGCAAGAGTTGCAAAACGGTGTCGGTCTCCCGTTTCAAACTTACGAGCATTCCGCCGAGCATTTTCTTGTACCGCACGTCGCCCTGCTTCAAATCATCGACTTCGACGTTGTCTATGTTCTTTATATATATGATGTCGGCATTCGTTTCCTGCAAATTCTCGATTAAGGCTCCGTGTCCTGCGGGGCGGAAGATGAGTTCGCCTTGTTCGTTTCTCGCAGGGGTGTTGTCAAGTTGCACGGCTATGGTGTCGGTGGAGGATTTCTGGAAGCTGAGTTTTATGTCGAATTTCGTATTGTAGGTTTGCTCGTAATATGGCAGTACCTCGGCGAGAAGGCAACGAACTTTGTCGTTATGGGCAGGCGAAATGGTGAAGTGCAACGAAGCTTTGCCGTCTTTGTTCCTGCAATATGCCGCTGCTTCGACTAGGTGTTCCTCCATTGCGGTGCGGACTGCGTCCTTGTACTTGTGGAAAAGTATCAATGCCTTGGGGCTTTGTCCATAGTTCAAACCATCGGCGTTCAATATTGTTTCTATCAATTGAAGACAAAACGTCCTGTCCTCGCAGCGGAATGGCGTTTCAAAAAAATGATTCGCCGAAAGGATTTCACGAAACGCCGTTTTGTTTTTTTCTTTCAGCCTTTCGTAAAGTTCTTGTGCAAAGGCAAATTCTCCGATGTGCGTTATGGTCTGTTCTGCTGCCGGAAAGTCTTCGAGTTTGCCTGTTTCGGGAGAATATTTCTCCAAGAACTCGTATAAATCCTTGAACATACGGCTCGCCGCTCCCGAGGCAGGAACGAATTTCGCCGTTTCCGGATAGTCGGTTCGCCGGTCGAAGAGTTCGATGTATTGTTTCATCGTTTGCTCTTCGAGCTTTTCTATGCCGTTGTTTATTCCTGCCGAACCGACAGCCTTTGTGGCAGGAAATCCTTTGACGAAATTTTCGAACTGTTGCCCGATGGCATCGAAGCTGAGACCGTGAGCCTCGATTTGTTCTTTGTCCTTTGAAGAAAAATTCATGGTTTTCAAAAATCAAATGTAAGAAACCGCTCCACGTCATCGGAAACGCCGTGAAGCGGTCTTTTGTTCTTTAATGTAAATCTTCGATTGCTATTCCACGGTTACGGATTTGGCGAGGTTTCTCGGTTGATCGACATCGCGACCTTTGGCTATGGCAATGTGATACGCAAGGAGTTGCAAAGGTATCACCGTCAAGAGCGGAGACAAACAGTCTATCGTCTCGGGTATCTCTATGGAATAATCCGCCAAAGCTTTGATTTTGTCGTCGCCCTTGGTAACGATGGCGACTATTTTGCCTTTACGCGTCTTTACTTCTTGAACATTGCTTAGTATTTTCTCGTAGAAGCCGTACTTCGGAGCGATTACCACCACCGGCATTTCTTCATCGATTAAGGCAATAGGACCGTGCTTCATCTCGGCGGCAGGATAGCCCTCGGCGTGAATGTAAGAAATCTCTTTAAGCTTCAATGCACCTTCCAAGGCAACGGGATAGTTGTACCCTCTGCCCAAATAGATGAAATTCTTTGCGTATGTAAAAATTTTCGATAGGGAAGCGATTTCGTCGGATTGCTTCAATATTTCGTTGATTTTGTCTCCTATCGTTTCCAATCCAGTGACTATCTGCTTGTAATCCTCATCGCTTATCGTTCCGAGTTCCTTTCCTATGGTTGCTGCGACCATTATAAGGACGGCAACCTGCGTTGTGAAGGCTTTGGTCGAGGCAACACCTATTTCGGGGCCTGCATGTGTATAAGTGCCTGTCATTGTCGCTCTCGCAATACTGCTGCCGACGACGTTGCATATACCGTATGCAAATGCTCCTTTTGCTTTTGCAAGTTCTATTGCTGCCAAAGTGTCTGCCGTTTCGCCGGATTGGGAGATGGCAATCAGCACATCATCGGGCATAATCACCGGATTGCGGTAACGAAACTCCGATGCCACTTCCACTTCCACAGGTATTTTGCAGTAAGTCTCGAAAAGATATTTGCCTATCAAACCTGCATGCCAAGATGTTCCGCAGGCTGAGATGAGAATTCTCTTTGCCTTGCGGAAATGCTCTATGTTGTCTATTATTCCGCTCAATTTGATTTCCTGCAACTGCTCGTTGAGTCGTCCGTTCATGCACATGGCAAGGCTCTTCGGTTGTTCGAAGATTTCTTTCAGCATGAAGTGAGGGTAACCTCCCTTTTCTATTTCGCTCAAAGAGAATTGCAATTCCTGCACATCATGACGAATTACGGTGTTTGCAAGATTTCTTACCTCCAACTCCTTGCCTCTTTCGAGTTTCGCCACTTCCTCGTCTCCGAGATAAACGACCTTTTTGGTGTATTCTATAATCGGGGAAGCGTCCGAGCCTACCAAGAATTCGTTTTCGCCTATTCCTATCACCAAAGGACTGCTCTTCCTTGCCACAACCAAAACATCGGGGTTGTTTTTTTCTATCACTCCTATTGCGTACGCACCTATGACTTGCGATAAAGCATGTTGAACCGCCTCATAAAGCGAACAAGCATACTTTTTCTTCATATACTCGACGAGTTGCACCAATACCTCGGTATCGGTTTGGGTTTTGAATGTGAAGCCTTCGCCTTTCAAAAATTCCTTGATGGAGGAATAATTCTCTATGATGCCGTTGTGAATTAACGCAATTTCGCCGCTTTGGGAACAATGCGGGTGGGCATTCTTGTCGCACGGCTCACCATGAGTTGCCCAACGCGTATGGGCAATACCGATTGTTCCGCTTACATTCTTGCCTTCGCAATACGCTTCAAGATTTGCGACTTTCCCCTTTGTCTTATAAACATGCAATTCATTGTCATGGTCAAGCAATGCCACTCCGGCACTGTCATAACCCCTGTATTCAAGCCTGTGTAAACCTTCAATCAAAATAGGGAACGCTTCTTTCGTTCCGATGTATCCTACAATTCCACACATAATGATCCAATATTAGGTATATGATTATTTTTACTGCGTGCAAAATTACACAAAAAAAGCGTCCTTCAAAGCACTTTCAAGGAGTTTTTTCACCGAAAGCCCGTTCAAAGTCGTGAAAAATTGTTACTTTTGCACCTATGGAAACAATAGTCAGCGGAATGCGTCCTACGGGTAACTTACACTTGGGCAGCTACTTCGGAGCATTAAAGAACTTCATAAGACTTCAAGAAGAAGCAAACTGTTATTTTTTTGTGGCGGATTATCACTCACTGACCACACACCCCAATCCGAAAAACATTCATCAAAACGTAAGAACAGTATTGGCACAATACGTGGCTTGCGGCTTAGACCCCGAAAAAGCCACCATTTACGTGCAGAGCGAAGTGCCGGAAGTGGTGGAACTTTACATGTACCTTAATATGAATGCTTATTTAGGCGAGTTGGAAAGGGTAACTTCTTTCAAGGATAAGGTGAGGCAAAACCCCAATAACGTCAATGCAGGCTTGCTTACCTATCCTACGCTGATGGCAGCCGACATACTTCTACACAGAGCCGATGCGGTACCTGTCGGCAAAGACCAAGAGCAACATCTGGAGATGACACGTACCTTTGCGGCACGTTTTAATCGTATGTACGGTGTTGATTACTTCAAAGAACCGGTGGCATACAACTTCGGAAACGAATTGGTCAAGGTTCCGGGCTTGGACGGCAGCGGAAAGATGAGCAAAAGCGAAGGAGAAAGTGCCACGATTTACCTTGTCGATGAACCAAGCGTTCTAAAAAAGAAAATAATGCGAGCAAAGACGGATGCTGGTCCTCAAACACCGAACTCTCCCAAAAGTCCGGAAATAGAGAACATTTTCTCGCTCCTGAGACTTGTCGGAAAGGAAGAAACTGTCAGGGAATTCGAAGCCCGTTATGCCGATTGCAGCATAAGATACGGCGATTTGAAGAAGCAACTCGCCGAAGACATGGAAGCGTTCATTGCTCCGATAAGAGAAAGAATAAAAGAGGTCGAAGCCGATGACCAATACCTTTCACGCATAGCAAGAGAAGGCAGCGAGAAAGCAAGAGCGTCCGCAAGGAAAACGATAAACGAAGTAAGGGAAATCATAGGATTTCGCAGCATATAAGTGATAAGAAGAACAGAAAACAAAGAGTTTAACATATAAAAAGCAATAAAGAATGTCAGGACATAACAAATGGTCGACCATTAAGAGGAAAAAAGGAGCTTTGGATAGCAAACGTTCGAAGATATTCTCCAAAATAATCAAAGATATAACCGTTGCAGTCAAAGAAGGCGGTCCCGACCCCGATTCAAACGCAAGATTGCGTTTGGCGGTAGCCAATGCAAAGGGTGCCAACATGCCGAAAGATACACTGCAAAGAGCAATCAACAAAGCAGGCGACAAGAACACCGCTGCCTTGCAGGAGTTGACTTTCGAGTGTTATGCTCCTCACGGCATCGCAGTATTCGTGGAATGCCTTACGGACAACAACAACCGTACAGTGGCTGCGGTTCGCTCCATCTTCAACAAGTTCGGCGGAACCTTGGGTACGAACGGTTCCTTGGGATTTATCTTTCAAAGGAAAGGGGTCTTCCAAATAGCAATCGGAGACAAAAATCCCGATGATTTGGAAATGCAACTGATAGAAGCAGGAGCCGAGGATATAGAAAGGGAAGACAATTACTTTACCGTATATACAAAGATGGAAGACTTCGCAGCCATGCAGAAAGCATTGGAAGAGGCAAACATCGAATGCGAAAGTGCGGAACTGCAAAGAATACCTAATACCACCACCGAACTTCCTTTGGAAGAAGGTAAGAAGGTGATGAAACTCATTAACATGTTGGAAGAAGATGATGATGTGCAAGCTGTATATCACACTTTGGAACTGACAGACGAGCTACTCGAAGAAGAATAGAAAACACAAAACGGAATAACGGAATATCCGCAGGGTCAGTCTTTCGCTTGCACAGGCAATCGAGAGGGATAAGTCTGCGGATATTTTTTCAACAATGAACGACGAACATGCTATACCTTGTTCCCACTCCCATAGGCAACCTCGATGACATGACCGTTCGGTCTGTCAAGACGCTGCAAGAGGTAAGCCTCATACTTGCAGAGGACACCCGCACTTCAAGACCGCTGCTCAATCATTTCAATATAACAACCCCGGTGCAGGCACACCATCTCTTTAACGAACATCAAAGCGTGGCAGGGATTGTTCAAAGACTGAAAAGCGGCGAAGACATAGCCTTGATAACCGATGCCGGAACTCCGGCAATCTCCGACCCTGGTTTTCTACTGGTCAGGGAATGTGTAAAAAACAATGTGGAAGTCAAAGCATTGCCCGGAGCAACAGCCTTTGTCCCTGCCTTGGTATGTTCAGGTCTTCCTGCGGAACGCTTCACCTTTGAAGGCTTCCTGCCACATAAAAAAGGCAGACAATCCAAACTCGAAGCCCTCAAAGAAGAGAAACGCACCATGATATTCTACGAATCTCCCCATAGAATAGGCAAAACCTTGGAACAATTTCGTGAAACCTTCGGAGACGAACGACAAGTCAGCATATCACGAGAGATAAGCAAGAAATTTGAAGAAACCATACGCGGAACTCTTCTCGAAATAAGCACTCTGTATAAAGACAAACAAGCCAAAGGCGAATTTGTCATCGTCCTTGCCGGCAAACAAGACTGAAAAGCATCGGTGCGACTTGCTTTCCAACCTAAGGCATCGCTAATTGTTGTACTGCCGCAATGGCGTAACGGCTATGGCTTGTGTAGCCGATGGCGTCTGTCGGGTTTCCAAATAGTTGTGTAGCTGTGTCGTGCTGTTATGCCGTTCCTTTGTCCGTTTTCATTCTCCTTGGTGATGGATATTCGTTCTTTTTTGGAGTTTATGCTTTTTAATCTTATCTCGTGGTGTTAGCGTTTGACGAGAATACAAATATCGTTAAGCATAGAAATGCTTTCTATTGTGAATTTACAAATAGCTTTTATTTCATCGGCTCTGATTGAGGTATAAAATAAACCCTCTCTACGTCTTCATTTGTGGGAAAAAATCCGCAATAAATTATCTTATAATCTTTGTTCCAAGAAAAGACCGTCTTGCTCTGAAAATTATGCTGCCATATAGTTCGCTTATTCTTGTCTGTCAGTACTTCCATTGTGATAATCATTCTCGAACTCTTGGCAAAAATATCATCGGGTAATCCTTTTAATCCAAGATGTTTTTGATATATGCCTCTATAAACCAAATGGTAATTTACATAGATGGATACCAGATTGTCATCATTCAGATTGTAAGGGTTGTTCAAGAACATAAATTCTATCCATGTGCTATCGTTCTGTATTTCCTTTTTTTTCTCTGCCAAGTATTCATCAACAGAGTTATATTGAACCGTACTCGTTCCCAAGTCAATAAAGTCGTTTGCTGCTTTGTGGTTACAGGAAAACAATAAGACTGCAATAAGTATTATTACTATATTTTTCATATTCTTACTTTTGAATCAAACTCTACAAAAACACTTCTTTCTTGAACTTACAGTAGATTATTCAATCTGGTCTATTGAAGTCTTGCCTGATTGGGGGTAAAATAACAGGTGGGAAATAATATAGAATATCAAATTCTACATAAACCAACTTTCCGACAGAATTAAAGCATGCAGTAATGCATGAGTATTTTCGAGATATATCTCTCACATTAAATACATAGTGTTCCGGTAAAAAATCTCCTGTCATAGGATCAACCCCGCTAAACAGATGTTCTTTCCTATCGTATATAACATTACAAGTCTCTATAAAACTATCCATTGAATAGTTTTCATTTAAACAGTCATCGCCTATTTGAATGCAGCAACTATCGTATGTCGTTTGATTGAACTGTACTGAGCATAGAAACAAACTATCATTTCGTTCATAGTAAGTTAAACCATAAGCCTCATATACATGAAAGTTTACAGTGTCCATTCTAAATGGACAATCTGTACAAGGATTTCCATCTTCATATACTACTCCCAAACGCCCGAAACTTCTAATATATGATTTTGTTGGTTTGCCTAATACCTCAAAAATATCTTCTTTTAATCCTACCTGAGGTAAATTATGTACAGACACATTACAAGTGTATTCTTCTTGTGCGAATAGTGATATGGAGATAAACAATATCACCGATGTGAGATAAATTCTTTGCATTTTATTCTTGGCTTGAAAAGTTCAGATGATTTCAAATCTTTTTTTTGCGATAACTGTGCGTCCTGCTTTCATTTGGGTATTATTCCATAAACTTGCCGTCTTTATCATACATGACACAACCATAACGACAGAGAGCTATAAGTTCTTTCCCGAACAAATCTTCCAATGTTTCTATCATATTTTTTTCGTGTAAGAGACCTTATCAATTCTACCATCGTTTCTTATATATTTGCCAAGTTGTTCGCCTCCTAATGCAATAGACTGCCATAAACCTACATATTTCAGGTATAAATCAATCACCACACACAAATTGAAGTTTTTGTTGATGCAATCACTTCTTCCATAACATGCAATAGAATCATTACTTCCGAAGAATACATCAATAATATCGTATGCAAGGCACTCTGCACTTAATTCCAATTTGCAATCATACTTTGTTCTTAATGCGTAAGTTGTGTTTTCCCATCTTGAAGGAAGAGTAACAGCCTCTTTTGGAATGCGTAAATAGATGATTACTTTTTCCGCATCTTCATAATCTCCACATCGAGATTTTAATGTCCCACAAGATAGCTCATTCAAGTTGCCGCTGTCAAAAACTGCATTTTCAAGATTTTCTCCTATTACAGTATTCTGTATTTGGGAACACACCATTACACCATACACCATAAATGCGAATAATCCTAATAGCTTTTTCATTCTTTATCTTTTTGATTCAACACCCAAAATGCAACTTATCCGAATTTACCATTTGTTTCGGTTGCGAAGTTAGCAAAAAGTATTCAATGGAGAAAGAAAACCGAACTTCGTCGAACGATTGTTTTTATGTTCCGAATAACGTAGTGTTTTCATTTGTCAAATCCTTAAACGGAAGAACTTTGTCATATCAATCATTTCATGTTTTCATCAGCTTCTCTTTTCTATTATCGGTTGTTGCTGTGTAGGCAATATTTGGGTTGATTTCAGTTTTTCTATCGTAGCTTTCCTTATTACCAGCTTGAAATCCTTTGTAATTGCCGCAGGCATATAGTGGTATGGTCGGTGCTGCTGAGTTAGCTAATTTTAGTTCTATTAAGGTAAAATCTTATATAATACGATATAGCCTTAATGTTTTTCAACTTCATCCGTAACCCGTGAACGCCGTACCACCTTGTTCAATTCCTCCCTTCTTATAGGCAAACACTCAATAATCTTGCAAGGTTGATAAAAATAGTCGTATTTATACATTTCTATGTCGTATTTGATATTCAGTGTATTTGTCGATCTGTGTTCAATATCTGTTTTCTGAAAATCGGCTATCATCTTCAAGATGTCGACATATACAGATGTAGTATCGTTGATAGATATACTGTCAGTTGATATGAAGGTATCCAGACATTTACCACAAGTATCATATAATTCAGGTTTTTCATATTCAAATATTCCTAATCTCCAATGACATTCTTCATATTCAAAGAATAATATATTAGACCAATACGCATTCTCGTAAAGAGAAGATAGTAGATTTTCGTACGAACTCAAATCCAGATGATACGAGTCAAGGTCTCTGAAAAGTGCAAAAACAACTCTTGGTGGCAATTCTCTGCCATCGGAAGTATAACAACTAAAAGTAACACGTGCGTAATACATTGTATCAACATTTGCATTAGCCGTGAAAAACGAACAAATGCACAAAAGTCCTGCAATTACAATCTTTTTCATTCTACATTCTCTATTTTAGGTAATCTATCATTGTTGATTAGCATATTTATATCCGCTTGATTTGGCATATCATCGCAAGTATAGCTGCCAATGCCACTATTAGTATATCATAGTCCAATATACAATTACTTCACCTTTCCCCATAACAACAAGTCCACGAGTGTATCCAAAAGAATGTCCATACGGTAAGGATTTGAATTTATTTGTTGTATGTCTGTATTTGTTTTGACTATCTATGATATAGATTCTACAGTTATTTTTTAGATTTCCGAAAGCACTATCATTTCTATCCAATGATAAAATTTCAATAATATCATCCTCAGGCAAAAGATCTTCTATAAGTGGAATTGGAATTTTATTCCTCAATGACATTTCAATCTTTTCAGAAGGAAAATCAGATAAGATGAAATAAGCATTAGTGTCTTGCAACTCTATCGTTTTAATAGCATTTACCATCAGCCTTTCAGGGAGTTTATTATCTCCATAAACAACAGCATAAAAAATGAATATGGCTTTTCTGTATCAAAAATCGAATATCCACTTGTTGCTGATTTTGTAGGCGTAATTACCATTTGGGAGGGGAAATGATCAAATAAAAACTCAGGCTTAAAGATTTCCTTTCTTTTCTTATCATAAGATTGAGAAATATAAGAATCTTGCTGTTGAGGTACACATCCTATTATCGTCAATAGAATTATTACTACTGTCTCTTATACACATCTCCGAGCCCACGAGACTAAGGCGAATCTC
>ERZ1026856.26-NODE-26-length-120085-cov-15.831500_pt1 | contig 120085 bp, 96 predicted proteins | sample MGYA00380158_ERZ1026856 | MGnify/ENA primary metagenome ERZ1026856 (study PRJEB33269, sample SAMEA4719794) | human gut metagenome | biome: human-associated habitat; feature: organic feature; material: feces | place: Cameroon | collected 2013-10 ... | reverse complement strand
AGAATATACATCAAACGTCTTTGAATATAAGAAAATAGATGAAATATACTTGCTTAATACTTAATATATTCCATCTATTCCTGTTTGTCAATATTTTTATGCAATTTGTCTTTATTATTTTTACATATCAAACTTTAAAAACTTGGAAGCATAAACCCTTAAACCTTATTGCCGTCTGAATTCAGGTGGCAGCCCTGTAAGGGCTGGCGACAGGAAGTTAATCAATCTGACGGCAATTCATGTGAGCAAGTCGGTGACATCTCATGAGGTTAGTAACAATATAGTATATAAAAACTCCCTTCCAAGCCATCGTACAATGTACGTATGTCTGAAAGGGAGTTTCTGTTGTTCACTAAGTGTTTCCTGTTTTCTTATAAGTATTAGGTCAAATCCAACAGATCTCTGTTCAGATTTACTTTAATACGTTTTGTTAAAACAGTCTCTACACCATCTTTCAAAGTTGTTACCCGGATTACCAGATATGTATACTTATTATTATATGGTGCAAAGTAATCAATATACGTCTTGCCATCCTCTGCCAATTTCAACTGCGTTGACAGTGCCGGGAAGTTCACCTGATCAATAATTTGAACCTTACCAGCTCTTAAATTATCTATCAAATCCTTCGCTGCCTGTTGATCTGCAGTTAAATTGCTGCCCTTCGGATATGCCATATCCAGAACCATCTGATCAACACCCTTTGTAAACTGATCGTTCTTCTCTCCATCTGCTCCCAAGCCGTAATCTAAATCGTAGAAGATCTGAACATTTGTGATGTCCTTCATATAGCTACCGCCTACCTTGAAACCGAATTCAGGGTAAGAAGTTCTGGAGTTAACATTGATCGAATACTCATCAGTTGTCTCATCATACTTAACCACATTACCAGGTGCCTTCGTGGTTCCATCCGGATCGTACAGAATGATATCCTGTTCAATCGTAGGCTTCTTTGTACTCTTATTCGCCATATTAACCAGTACGTTCAAGAACAATCTACGCTCATCATTGTTATCTCTCTGATCACCGGTTATCAATGCATGTCCGGCACCACAGTATGTGATATTACCTACAGAGTAGATATAATAACTATCTGCTCCATCTCTTGGCGATGCTGCATAGAAGGAAGAATTTTCCTTCATTGTTGTATAGTCCTTACCTCCGGACTGTCCTGCCGATGAACTACTGTCTGCTGCTAATGTATACCATACGGTTACATCCTCATTCTCCAGATCCAATGCAAATGCCTGACTGTGCGTATTTGAAATACGCAGTTCGGATGCAATATAGAATGGGTAGGTTGTTACAACACCTCTATTTACCTGTGTTGCCTTTGCTGTACCTGTTACATTTAACGGACCGCTAACCTGCATGTTATACTTAATAGCATTTTCAATCTGAAACTCAGCATATGTATACCGTAAAGTTGTTCCGTTATTTGTTTCATACACATTAAATACATCTGAATATCCCAGCAATCCTAACTTACCAGTTCCCTTACTTGCTTTCTGCATCCAAGAGCTTACCGTTGAATTCCATGCTGCACCAGTAGCTGTGCTACTACTACTCAAATCCAAACTACTATCCGATGACAGATTACTCAGGAAATACCGTCCGGAATCTGTTGCTGTATACTTGCTGATCGGACTCGACTCTGTTCCTGCACCTATCTCAAAATGATTATATGGTGTCATTCCCATTTCCGGTCTCAATGTTGCAGTTAATGTTCTGGCACTCGTCGAACTATTTGAATATGTCATGTTATCATGTGTCATCAATAAACTTCCGCCCGGAACGGTCTGACCTGCCGCATTCTTTGTTTCCTTCGTAAATGCTATCAAGTCATCTGCCGCATTCTGACTGAAATCCTTAAAGTTTCCAGCATAATCATCCAAAAATCCAACTGCGATTACATCGTAATTCTTTCTCAGATATTCATCCGGGCCATATGCCATCATACTATAATGACGATATTCCCGATAAGCATCTACCATCTTATCATGCACTTCGATATAAGGCTTATATGCACCGAAGTACACTAAACCTGCCGCCTGACAGTAATTATCACCATGATATACCGAACTATTCAAGTAGAAGAATCGGAAGTAATCACCAGACTGCAGCATACCATCAATATCATAGGTATTGTAGTCACTAGTCGGATATGACTTTAATTCCTGCGTTGTCGTACCATTCCAGTTCTTAATCGTATAATATCCTGAATATCCCTTACCATCTCGGATATCCATCAGTGCCTGCCGCAGAGCATCTTCTACCTTCTTCAGACTTTCGTACTGGTTTGTTCCTTCTGTCAAATATGCATTGTAGATCTTATATGCCTGTTCTGCTTTCTCTGCATACTCTTCCCGTTCCTTCTCCGTAGAAGTTCTTGCCGCATTCGCATAATACTCAATATCATCCATATACATGATATCCAGACTAAAGTCATACTCATCTGAAATCAGATCCATGTAATTATAATCCCGATCTTCATGTCCCTTCTCACTGTCATATCGGTTAATACTCAATGTAGACATGTACTTACCCATATTCATGTCAGAAAGTCCCTGATAATTACCACTCTTTGTTGCTTTTGCTATTACATTACTGTTAAAGTTCAAAGCATCTGAAGTATACTCACTCGGGTTATGCAGTACCGGACAATAACCATACTCACTATTCTTTGCGGTTCCCCAGCTCGAATACAGATATGGATTACCACTACTCTGCTGATAGTTCTTATCCAGATAGAAGGTATGTCCATCCGGGTTGGTCGGATTCTCTGACTTACAGTTTTCTACCGTCATCGGCATAATTTCCAATACCCTTGCTTCCTTCTTATCCTGTGTATCTAACTTTGCAAAACAGGTGATCGTTGAATAACTACCCGCTGTTTCTGTCGTTGTATCCTTTACCAGTATCTTCCAGCTAAATGCACCAAAATCGGTATCCGAATAAGTGTAGCTTAGCTCAGCTTTTCCATCTGTAAAGTCAACTGATGTTAACTCTTCATCTGTACCCGCCGAAAATACACCATTATCATTCTGATCTTCTAATAAATATGCTTTATAGGTATGACCGGCAACCGGATCCTTCAGTTCCAGCTTCCAAGTCACTGTACGATCTGTCAATTCCGTATTTGTATCATTCTCTACGTAAGCAACTGCTGTTGTGTCCATTGCAAACTTTGGTCTTGTTGCACTCTTTTGACCATATACACAGTTATATAACTCATGATTCAATGTATCATTAAATACGGTTACCTGACTTGCTGCACCATACAGTCCCTGCCGATTATCTACTACCTGTTCATTATCTGACACATAATAGTCAGCAAAAAACTTATTTGCAGCAGTAAGAGCATCGGTGGCCTGTGTACTCAGCTTTCGATTCTGCCAATCTAATATAACAGATGAATTCCCTGCCTCACTCTTCTTCTTTTCAGCATATGCACATAACTTAAACATATTACTATCCGGATCCATATACTTGTTCTTATATCCGGCTGTCTTTGCCTGTTCATATGCCTGCCAGATCTCATGACTGAACACTATTGGCATATTATTGTCAATATAGGCCTTCATCTGTGTTAACCGATCATAGGTAATATCGTTACCATTCATAAGTGTATACTTATATGGGTTATCCTTTGTCAACCGCTGGCCATTTACAATTGTAAGCTCTCCGGTATGACAATACATACTAAATACAGACTCATAATCTCTCCAGTTCTTAGTACTATAATTATTTGGTGCGAATCCATAAGCTGCACTATTCTTGAATGCTGACATATTACCGCCAACATAGATCAAATCATAGCTATCTGATACATCGGCCTTTGCTGTAATAAATTCATCTGTTGACATCTGAACCAATTCCAATTCCAACTCATCAATGGACTTTCCAAGAGCATAAGCAATCTTTGCTTTTGACAGATCCCACTGATAATATTCCTGAGTCATTACCAGATTTCCATTTGCATCTACCGTCTTATAATCATCAATTTCAGAAGTATTTAATACATTCGCCGGTATTGTATAATAATTACCTGTTGGTTTTGTTGCATTATACTGACTTCCCGCATCTGTCGCATTTGTATATTTGCTCACATTCGTTGTGATCGTCTGAGAAGCTGCCAACTCCTTATCAATCGGATAACATGGCTGTAACTCCAGTACACGGAATGCAGTTGTTGAGATTGAACCACTGTTTCCTCCGCCACCATTACCTGACCACTTCCGGAAGGTACTCTTATTTAACAAGGTTGCTAATTGACCAATCTTTGTCGGATTCTTTTCCGGATCACTCTGAATGGTCTGTAAGAACTTCGTACCAATTACCAGTACATTACTCTTCTTTGCATATCCATTCGTTGTAACAGATAGATCAACCAACTTACCGAAGTTTGTAGAAGTATCAATCGTCAAATCTTCCTGACCGGAAGAAGATCCACCCTGATTATTGCCATCTTCTAATGTACCAAATACAATGTAGGTCAATCCGTTTTTATCATTGGATAAGCTGTTCAGTTCTGCACGAACCTCTGTGCTAATATCATTATTTAAGCTGTAATTTGCACTTGGCGCTATAATGATGTAATCATACTTTTTAATTGTATGCTCCGCATCTACATATAAATCATTTACCGTTAACGTCTTAGCTGTTACACATGTTGTATTTCCCTCTTTAGGTCTATTATCTGTGTTACCGGTAAATACCATATCACTTCCTGCATGTGTCATCCAACTTCCAAATCTTGCCATGCTCATTTGCTCATCGCCTGTCGCACTGTCAGCTGTAACATACAAAATATTTAACATAGTATCTGTCGTACCAGTTCGTCTCCAATAGCTATTCCAATCTTTATTTTCATCCACTGAATATGCTTTATAACCGGAACGAATAGATTCAACAAAATCCGGCAAAATACCAGTACCATCGTTTTTACACAAATCTGCTCCACTGAATCCTGCTTTCCAACTAGATGCATTATATGTTCTGGCAGTTCTCCAGCTATTCTTAAAATCACTGGTTGTCATTGCATACAACTGTGTCTTTCCAACCTCTGAAGCAGGTACAATATCCGGAGTATCCCCATTGTTCTGCATATGATAATTAATCAGTAATGGCTTATTCGAACCAAAAGCATAGTTATGAAGTACCTCATACAGATTCTCTGATATTGCATTTGCTCCTGTATATGCAACATTTGCATCTGATGACGAATACAGATAAATCAAATCTGCCTTACCTAAGGTAGTTGCCAGATCTTCTGCTCCCATAGCATTTAAGGTTCCTACCTGAAATGTCTGAACATCAATTTTATCATCTGCCATCATGTCATCAATTGTACGATATCCATTGATCACATACTGCTTAAATGTACCGCTCTTGAACAGCGTCTCTACTGCTGCATCTGCAGAGGATCCCGGATAGATAATATATACATGATACATATTATCATTTCCGTCTTCCGTGTTATTCGAGTTCTGAATAATACGATCAATCTGCGTTAATGACGTAGATGATGAAGCTCCATCTGCCAAATTATTGTACTCAAAGTCATCTACAGAATTTGATTTCATAGATGAAATCACCCAGATAGAGGATGCAATCAGGACACACAGTGCGATAACTGCACCGATTATGATTCTTGTTTTCTTATTTGCCAACATAATTTACTCCTTTCTCACATTCTATCCAGTCTAACTTTCACTACTAGTATCTTCACTACTGTCATCCTCGCTGGAATTTTCAATCGTAAACTTCGCATTCTGAGGATTCAGCACATAGCTGTTTCTGATTCGTATCATACCCTGATCTGTATTCTCTATCGTTTGCTTCTCAGAATTCATCGTCAGATTCAGGGAATTATCTCTCGGCAATGCATATGCATACACACCACTGATATTTTTACACACCAGACTCACATCTTCATTACTCAAAAGATCATCATTTAATTCCGGAACATCCGTATTCATATCTATCTTTGTCGCCGAACCACTTTCGATATATCGGTTCGCGGTATCTGTATTCTGTGCATACTCGGTATTACCACTTGCCGGTGCATAGATTGAATCTGCTCTATATGCACCATACTTCCGATATAAATAAATATTCATGGTATCGGATGACTCACTTGGTTTTGTAAAGTAATACACGTCCAATACCTGCTGATATGGATTGTTCAACTGCTTATGTTCCGCATTCGCACCAATATTCACATTTGACTTCTGTTCATATAAGATGCTGATATAATCAATAGACTTTTTATCATCTCCTGTCTGCTTCTGCAAGGCAAAGAATGCATATAATGGTCTTCCCGTGGAAGATACCGTAGGATCTGTCAGATTTCCATCACTTCCCTGTATATACAACTTACCCACTGCTGTAGCATAATTCGTTCCATTGGTACCGACTGCTACGTATTCTTTTCCATCACATCCGATTCGGATCTCAGAAGCTTGCATGATTTTATCCGATATCATGTTATATACTTCCTGCCCTGTTTTCTGAAGTTCTGTATCATTCCGCGTTCTGGTATAAATACCTGTTGTCGTATTCATGAAACTAGCCAGTGCAACCATAATCAGCGCCAAAATTGCAATTGCTATGATCAGCTCAACTAATGAAAAGCCTTGATTGTGTTTATTCTTCATTGTTCAATCTCCCCCTTTCACTAGTACGTTTCGAAGTAAAGACCTGTGTTTTTAACCAAATGAACCGTTGTGATTAAATCACCATTGGCACGATAGAAGCGATACTCACCTTCATTTTTTGCTACAGATCCATCACTCTTATTAAATTTGATTACTACACCGCCGGTAGCATTCGGATTTGCCTCCGCATCTACTTCCGGTATTGACTGTTCTTCTAATATACCATCACCGTTCGTGTCTGCCCAATACTCAATCCAGCCTCGATTCATAACTTTTACCGGATTTGTTGTTCCTGAATAATCATAATAGGAAGCATCCGCTAATGTATACGTTCCGGCTGTTCCTGCATCCTCCGGCCTATGATATGCATTGTACGATCCACCACTCTCAGCAGTTCCCCAATAGCCACGTTCGATATAATAGGTTTCATCCGCTGTATTATAATACAGTCGAAGTGCCATTCGCGAATCCTGCGACATAGTTGCCTTACGAAGAGTCGATACCTCGGATTCAAATGTAGACACAGACCGCTTATACTTAGCAGAGTCTACCGATCGCCATGTAACAAGTGATGCTGCGGTCAGTATACCGATAATTGCGATTACCATTATCAGCTCTACCATTGAATAGCCTTTGTTATTCTTATGCTGCTTCATAATCATCATCACCGCCTAATCTTCTACATTCTTCTTCCAGTTCTCGTACTGAATAATATCTCCCAGTTCAATACGATCTACAGAAGTTCCGCCTTCAGTATCATCCTTATCTCCGTCATCCTTTACTAAATCACGGAAGATCTTATCAAGATTCCACTTCTTACATTCATCCGGATGATCCTCTGCATATTCCAGCATATCTTTTACCAACTGTCGATCGGATGTAAAAGACATCTTATGATCGACGATTACTTTACTTCCTGTGATGATAAGTCCATTAAACTTTGTCACCTTAGAACCAAAGGTAACATTACCGGTTGTTATAATCAAACCGCTTAACTCACCATCTCCACTGATTGTAAGATCACCCTTGGCTAACCATACCTGGGGAGCTGTATACTCATCATATGCGTCATTCAACAATACTTTTTCATTTACGCTGGATGCAGGTAACTGTGACATATCCAAATAACAATCTATCGGTGTCAGATTGTTATAATGACTCTCGCCATCCTCACCCTCGATTATGCCGGACTTGCCGATTGCATCCAAAATCTCTGTTGCCTTCTTATAATCATCGGAATCAGATTCGTACTTGCTTGGGTCAACCGGTTCCAATGCATACTGCATCTGACTATATAAAGTATTATACTGCTTTGATATCTGATTAAAGTTTGCTATCGTTGCTGCGTTTGAATTACTCTCTCCCAGCAGATTATCCGCATTTACGCTACTGCTTCTGTTTGTTACTGTCAGTTGCCGGCTATTTGCAACATTTAATGCTCCCGTTGTATAAGCACCACTTGTTGTAACCTTTGTCCGGTTAGTCAGATCAATATTTGTCTTAAAATCAGCATAACCGGATAAGTTTACTAAATCTGTTGCCACCGATGCATACGCTTCATTCGGAAGATCATTCACATACCAGTCAATAAATGCGGCCGACTCATCCGGTCCCTTAAAGTTCAGGAAATAATAGGTATGTCCGGATATGATATTTGCAACAACATAATCGTACTGTCTACCCGGCGTTGCAGATGTCTTTACCCACTGCTGCAATTTTTCCACGATCTTATCATTCGCGATACTGGTTGTTGTAAAGATCGGAACCATATCCTTATCTACTTCTACCGGAATATATGCGATCTGATTACTTTTTACCGTGATAGATTCACCGGTCTGAATATCTTGATTGTCCTTTGGTGCCTCTGTATAGTATGTACGTGTATATGTACCACTATCATCGGTTACAACTTCCGCATTTTTCTGTCTTGTCGTTTCAATATAAGCACGACCTGCCACATACAAATCATCCAGTGAAAACAGGATGTTTGCATTATTACCGTTTACGATAATCGAACTACTACCAAAATGCGGCTTTGCATTTGCTGTATCACCGGTTGTATCTCCTTCTGTTAAATAGTAAGATAATGCGCGCTTAGATTCGTCTGTTGTAGCAGAATAATTATATCCATAGTAATTACCGTTCATCTTCACAGTTGCATTATCGGAATTAATTTCCATATCATCTGCCACATGTGAATTTGCCCATATTTCTAATGAGCCACCGGTATAACGCTGTCCGGCTCTTCGGTTACTGGAAGGTGCCATAACGATATTATCAGCCCATAGATCTGTATACTTATTATTATTTTCATCAATGGTCATACCATAGATGCTTAGATTGCCATCATTGATAACAGCTATTGTTCCCGGTACGATAACCTTGTCAGCACTGATCGTTACATCACTGCCATTGTTATAAATACCTGAATACTTGCTGGAATCACTGACTCCATCATATGCACTATCAGATGCATGACTTGATATTACGCCAGCATTTGAATAAAACTTATTATAATTATCAGATGCTGCATACACATTACCGCTGATTGTTATCAGCCGATCTGCCGTTGGATCAGCCCCAGCCGGAACATTGAACTCAACTCCCCGGTCTGCAACCATGGAGAACTCCAGCAATGCATTATTTAATCCACTTGCATCACTAAATGCTACGTTAAAGTTTGGCTCTGATATCACAATATCTGTTGTAATAGACTGAATATAATTGTTGATTTCTCTCTTTACAGTAACATTATGTAAAATAATCTTATCGTAAATAGACTTACCGTTCTCTGTCGTAGTTACGATTTCCATATACAATCTAGGCTGTCCGGTTACTGATGTATCATTCTGCATCAGTTCGACGCCCGGTGTTGTAATAAAAGAATTTAAATTATCATACAAATTGGCCTGTACCTTATAATTATCATCATTTGCAAGAAGATATAAAAACTTCTGCTTCATGATTCGATTTGCTTCCGCCTCTGATATCTTTGTGTACTTTCCATTATCATACTGCACCATAACTTCCATGGTATCTGTGTAGGCCGTCATCAGATGTTTCATAGAGTCCTTACCTACACCACTGTACACTTCATCAATCGCTTTCTCCAGATAATAGAAGTTATTTTTATCATCCAGATCCATCCGGCACATCCGGTAATAATATCCAACGGATGCCAGAATAACCGCAATCAATATACTCATACACGCCAGCGAAACCATGATTACAATAAAGGTATTACCATCGTTATTCCATTTTTCCTTCATTCGCTTTAACATTAGTAATCCCCCTTTGACGTGTCGATTTCCAATATCTTGCTGGATGCATTTTCTTCCGGTGTCTTAGACATATCATATGTATCCGGATCATATAAGGTCACAGTAATATCATATAACCGTCCGGTTTCTGAGTACCGATCATTCTCTGCCAACGGAAGAATAATACCACCCAGTTTATTTACCTCATCGTCTGAAGCATTTATATTTACAGACAATTTATAGGTACCATTTCCCTTGACAACTCCTCTTTGATAAGGAATACTCTGTCCTTCGCTTAAATCCTTAACCGTTCCTCCATCTATATACGTTAATATATTCGTATATATATGTACCGGATGATCCTTTACGGAAGTGTATGTCTGAACACCATCCCCATTCACTAACATAGAAATGGTATAACGATACTTTCCTCCCTGCAGCTCATCACGCTTATTATTTGGAAGCAATGACTTTGCCGGTGTAACCTCCGGTTCGGAATCATCGGTTGAACTTGGACTGATATTCTGTATATTTGCATCTGTCTCCGCCGTCCGTACAACAAACACATTTACAGTTTTCTTCTCTGTTAACTTGTTATTTACCTGAATTACATCATTTCCGTACTGTCCATCATATAAAAACTGATTATATAACAGATAAATATCCGGCAACTGTTCATATTCCTGACTCTTAACCGTTCGAATAATCTTCTTATCCATATCTGCAAAAGCCTTTAACAGTTCTGCTTTCTCTGATGCATTACCAGGAACCGTTGATGAATCCAAGGTAATTTCATAGGTTACTGTACATACGACTCTGCAATAATTGCTACTGCCGGAAGTCGGATCTGTCACATCAATATTAATCTTTTTTGTAACAGTACCCGGAAGTTTCGAACCTGTATTCAGGTTAACAATATAAGTATCAAAGGTTCCTTCCTTCTGAAGTTCTGCAACAATACGATCAAAATAAGTCTTATAAGCTTCCTGATCCATATTAGAAAGCTCTGTCAGCAATACCGTATTATCCGAATCTAAGCTAGACAGGTTACCGATATTTACTGCATTTGGATCCTGATATACATCTGCGTCTCCCTTTGCTAATTCCTCTAATGCATAATTCTTCGTTGATAAATTTACCGATACAATATAATCTCGATAATCAACATCCTCTGCCTTTCCAAGGAAGCTATATTCACGTACCAATGCCTCTCGCGTTTCAGGTGTTGTAGTAGAGCTATTATTATACTGATTCAAGCTCTGATACATCGCTGTGATATCACTTCCTCCGGTCGTCTGTGCCGGAATCTGTGTTCCGTCTGTACCATCCGGCCGAATCGAATAGAACTTATGCGTCGGTGTTAAAGATGTTAAATTCAGTTCTGAACTTAAACCAGCCAGGATCTTATCTGTCTCAGCATCCGTTTTGGTATTACCGATATGTTCATAGGTATTTCTTAACTCCAGCTGTTTCATGGTTTCAGCAACGGACGTTGCATAGTCCGTTGCTGCTTGTTGATTATCTGCTTTCTGCCCGATACGAATACCCGACATTAACTGATTTGTAATCGGTATGATACAAATCGTAAAAATAACCACTGCAATTAAGATCTCTATGAAACTCACTCCATGATTCTTGGCGTTTTTCATGAAATCACTCCATTCTACTTATACACACCGATACTGCCTGAACGATTTACGATCTTCACTCTCTGTGCGGTTGTATCGTCTACCACCTTAACATACAGGGTCTTATCAGATGTATTATTCAGTGTTAACTTCACACCATTTGCATCTGAACTATCCTTAATATCACAAGACTGAACTAACAGTGTCAGATCCTCACCCGGATCAAACTCCTGTGTCTTTGTCTCTGTTCCGATGGAATATGTCATAATATACTTACCATCTTCTTTTGATACCTTTACGGATACCTCTTCTACTGCATTTTTATTGCTGGTAAGATTCTCTCCGCCAGCCTTCAGGCCTAATACCTTACCGGATGTATCACTGGTCGTTGGATTCAGGATCAGCACCGCATCATAATCATTGATGATTGCTTCCCCATTATCAGCTGCATACTTTGATACTGAACTGTCTCCGCCACGGCTAAAGATATTGTCAGATCCAAGCTGAACATCGTTCAAATCAATGTCCATCTGCTCGTCTCTGCCATTACCGGAAATACAATAAATATTTACCGTCATAGCTCCTGTATACTTGCCCTCATCATCAGAAGATACACTTACATTATCAATCGTCATACGATATGGGAAAGATGCCACATAATTCACAAAATCTTTGATTCCCTTATAGTCACCCTCATAAGTAAAATTCATCGTGGATGTATAGCACTCATAGTTACTATCGGTCATCGTTTCAGTGTTTTCACCATCTGTGGTTGGTTCGGCCGCCAATTCTCCTTCTGAATTACTTCCACCTAACACATAGAAGGCTGTTGGCTGTGCCATTCCCTGTGCTATTACATTATAGTTAATATCCGGATTTTCCCGAACTCCCTGTACAAACTCAATCTGGTATTCCTGATTCAAATTGGAAGGGAACTCTCCTAACCGATCTTCAAATAGCTGTTCATTTTCAGCCGTGCCATCCAGATACTCCTGCCGATTTACTTCTTTCGACTGAAGATCCGCCAAAGTAGTTTTCAAATTCTTTGTCTCTGTCTGAATTGCCTTTTTATCATCATTATTCGGCTTCATGATTAAAAAGTATCCACCTGCAACGATGGCCACACTCAAGCCGCCTAACAGTAATTTCTTATATGTATCGTTCATAGTTCAACCCTCCTACTCTGCTGCTTCCGTTGCTGCTTCTGTATCAGCAGAACCGCCTTCTGTTGCTTCATATACCGGTGTTACATAATCACAGGTTACTGTATATACATATGTCTTTTCTCCAGTAGCCGCATCGGAGCCTTCTGTAATGCTGGCAATAAATGCATTTTCGATGCAGTCAATGCCTCTCAACTCTACAACCAGACGAGCAATTGAATCATAATCTGCACTCTCCATTGAAATTGTTACTCCTGATGAAGATGATGTCAAGGACTTTACCAGAATATTAGAAGGCATCTTCTCCTCCATTGTGTTCCAGAACTCCATCATATACTCATTAGAAATCTTTGTGGAATCATACAGTGTCATCATATCATTATACTTTGCTTCGCTATCCAGATAATCATTATATATCTGCTGAATATCCTGAATAGCAGCGATATCCCGTTCTACCTTTGCCTTTTCAGCCTTAGCCGCCATCTTCTGAACAATCGAAATCGCAGACCCTCCAATGGTAACCAGAATTGCTACTACCAGAATTGCCACAAATATAGCTGTGGTACCCTGGCTTGCCTTCTTAGCTGCCATTTCCTTCAATACAAATCCCATAGGTGCCATCGCTGCACCGATTGAACCAATCAGATAGACCGGGTTGCAAATCTGTGTATTGATCTTATCATCAAACTTTACATTATATAGGCTATCCATAACCTTTGTTGAAATATTCAGCTGAATCTTAAACAGACCATCGACGCCTCGAATCAAAGCACCATCGCCGGATAAATATACATCATCAATCGGCTTGTCCGGATTTCTGGATGTATAGTAGTCCATAACACGTCCGATATTATTAATCAAGTACCGGAACGCACCTGTGATCGCATCATCATCAAAATCTACTGTGATCATACGCTCTGTCTGCAGCATAGAAAGTGCAGTTGCCGCATCTACTTCCTTCTCTTCCATAACCTCTGCTACAACCGCATTAATACCATATGGTACTGTTCTCTGTAACAGAAGTGTATCACCTCTTACGATGTTCAGGATCGTAGCCTCACTACCGATCTGTACAACCATTGTAGTTGCATTCTCAGCGGTCTGCGTCTTGATCATCTGTAACATAGCATTTCCCATGTAGTCAATCGACTGCACAGTCAAACCCGCTACACTGGCTACTTCATAATAAGTACGAATCATCTGCTGTGGCACTGCTACTACCAGAACTCTGCGATTCTTAGCGCCGTCCTCGCCTATTACTGTCTCCAGAACAGAATGTGAAATTACATAATCCTCTATATTAACAGGAAAATATTCTGTTGCATTCGCATTAATAATTCCAGGAATCTTCTTATCCGGCACAAATGGAATCAGAACCTCCCGGCTTACAATCTTAGTAGAAGACAAAACAAAAATTGCATTCTTGTTTGTAATTCCGTTCGCATTTAACTGCTCCCGGATTGCAGCTCCTACCTTGTCCTTATCCCGGATATATCCATCCTCAAAAGAATCCTCCGGTGTTTCAAAAATCATTGCATTGTGAATATACGTTTGTTTCTTTTGTGAAGCTGTCGCTTCTACTATGGTAATACTGTCATTATTGATGTCTATTGTTAAGACTTTATTATTTGCCATCTTCGTAGCCTCCCTCGCTTAATCAGTGTATATTTTCAGGGCTACAAGCCCATTATACCTAGGTACCAGCTCATAAGCTGTTCACCACATATCATGGCGATATAGATGCCCATCGCTAAGTATGGACCAAAGGCCAGCTGTCGCTCACCTTTGCCTATCTTCATGATAATCAGATGTATGATGCTTCCACCAATACACCCCATCATAAATGCTACAATATTCAGTTTCCAGCCTAAGAATAAGCCAGCCGCTGCCATGAGCTTAATGTCACCGTCGCCCACCACATGATCCCGGTTCAGAAGTTTGCTTCCTATCCAGTCAACCAATAGTAAAACAACACTGACAGAACATAGACCGATCACCTGCCCCAGCCAATGTCCGGGCTGGAGAATCAGCCGTATCAGTCCTAAAATAAATATAAAAAGATTACATTCCAACGGAATATATTGTGTCTTCCAGTCTACTATACTTAAGTATAACAGAACTGCTGTGCATAATGCACACAAGACAAAGTCGGCACTCCAGTCATACTGCAAATACAGCAGTATGTCCATGCTGCCGTTTATCAGTGCAGGAATCAGCCAATATCCAATCCTCTGTTGATTATTCGGCAGGCACTTTCGTCCCACCTTCAGGTACGTAATATACATGAACTCTGTCACCCAGTTTGATGTCCCTATGGGCTTCTGTGCTAAACATACTGACTTGTGTTCGCAGGCTTCACAATTTGTATCATCCTCCACCTTTTGAATAAAATTCACTAAGGCATATGCCTGATGCAAAATCAGCCCCAGAACCGTTCCCGAAACCATTACTATTCCTATGTATAGCCATTCCTTCATGTTATTTCCTACCTATATACATATATAACACACATCCGAGTTCCCCCGGATATGTGTTATATAAAAGTCCTTAATTATTCAGCCATAGATGGTCCAGCAACTGGTGATACGATATGAGCGGTATCAGCTGTTCCCCAGCTACCAGCCCAGATAGTAACCTTATTGTTAGCTACATCAACATAGCAGTAAAACTCAGGTGAAATAGCTGATCCAGCTAAATCCTTCTTAGCCTTACCATTTACCTGTGACTGTCCAACTACACCTGCAACCTCTGCTGCAAAGCTGTTGTTGTTAGCATTTCCTAAGATAGAGTTAACAGCTATGTAGCTCTTGTCATAGCTTTCTGCAGAATCATATGCAGACTCTACAGCTAATGCTGAGTTAATAGCACTTGCGATTGTAGTACCGGTCTGAACGTCTGTAGACAATCTTGACTTGTTGATGTACTTAATCAGAGCTGGTGCTAATGCTGCAGCTAAGATAGCCATAATAGCAATAACGATAATCAGCTCGACCATTGAGAAACCTTTGTTACTTGTTTTTTTCATAATAATCTCTCCTTTATTATATGATATTTATTAATAACTGCTGATGGTTTCGGATCCAGCAGTATTAACCGAATTATAAGTTGTCCATACCATTGTACATAGACAGGATCGGTCCGTATACACCGGCTACGATGATACCTACGATGCCGGCCATCACTACCATGGTCAACGGCTCCATAGCGGTGGTTACCTGATCGGTTGTCATATCCACCTGTTCTTCATAGTAATCTGCCACCTTGTCCATCATGTCCTCGATATTACCGGTTTCTTCCCCGATCTTAATCATCTGTGGCAACATACTTGGGAAGATTCCCGCATCCCGAATCGGCTTCGATAGCGGAACACCCTTCATGATCTGATCCTTTGCATTCAGCAACGCCTCCTTAAACCAAATGTTCGACATCATCTCGGATACTGCTTCTACTGCATCTACCAGTGCAATACCGGATGCCATCAAAGTACTCAGTGTACGTGCTGTATTGGCTGCCGCCTGCATCACTGTTAACTTGCCAAAAATCGGCATCTTAATTGAAATCTTACCTAAAATATGCTTTCCTGAGTTTGTAGCCGCAAACATTTTATAGATTGCAACAATTGCAATTACAATAATGGCTACCAACCACCAGCGATACCGGAACAGATCTGACAACCACAGCAGTAACTTCGTTGCTGCCGGCAGATCCATACCCATATCTGCGAACATATCCGAGAACTGCGGAATAACCGCTACTACCATGACAATCACTACGATAACCGCCACGATCAATACGATAATCGGATAGGTCAAAGCTCCCTTGATCTTACCCTGTAACTTCGACTGTTTATCAAACTGAATCGCCAATCGTTCAAAACAGACTTCCAAATTACCGGACATCTCACCGGCCTCGATCATACTGATCATAATCGATGGGATAACTTTTGAATGCTGACGGAAGCCATCTGCCAATGTGCCACCTTTTTCTACATAGGTCTTTGTTTCCCGAAGCACCCTCTGCATCGTTTTATTATCCATCTGCTCGCTCATCATGTCTAAGGCTGTGATAATTGTAACACCTGCCTTCAGAACACTACCAAACTGCTTACAGAATACACTCAGATCTCTTGGCTTAATCTTCGTATTAATTTGGATCTGGATATCTTTGTCCATTGCTCCCGCCTCATTGCAGGATACAACCGTAAAGCCATCCGCTTTCAGTTTATTAACTGCCTGATCCTGGCTCTGGGCTTCGATCTCACCTTTTTTATTCTTACCACTCGAGTCCACGACCTTATACTTATATACTGCCATCGTCATTCCTCCGCACTCTTTATTCCCGTTAATACCTCTCGCTCCCCGCTTTCGATATTGTGAACAAAGTATTAACAATTATTTAATATGAATCATACCGTACTTTTCAGCATTTTTCAATATTTTTTTGGTTTTTTGTTCCATTTTTGTATATATTGCACAAGTCGTCTTATCCAAGTTTCTTCCGCAGTGTATCTACTTCCTGTGCATAGGTCAGTGCCATATCCCGGCTGATCACGCCGCCCTGGTACAGATCATACAGTGCATCATCCATCGTAATCATGCCCTGCGCCTTGCTGGTCTGTACGGTTGCCTGGATCTGATGCGTTTTTGCATCACGAATCAGACTTCGGATCGCCGGATTTGCAATCATGACCTCAAATGCTGCCACTCGCCCCTTGCCGTCTGCAGTCGGAAGCAGCTGTTGAGAAATAACACCAACCAATACCATCGATAGCTGGGTTCGAATCTGCTGCTGCTGATGTGGCGGGAATACGTCGATAATACGGTCGATCGTGCTCGCCGCTCCGATCGTATGCAGGGTTGAGAATACCAAGTGTCCGGTCTCTGCCGCTGTTACCGCGATGGAAATGGTCTCGTAATCACGCATCTCTCCTACCAGAATAATATCCGGATCTTCACGAAGTGCTGCACGAAGTGCATTGTTATAACTCAGGGTATCCATACCAACCTCACGCTGGTTTACAATTGCCTTCTTGTGATTATGTACATACTCGATCGGATCCTCCAGTGTGATAATATGATCCGACCGATTTTCATTTGCCTTATTAATAATAGATGCCAGTGTTGTCGACTTACCGGAACCGGTAGGACCTGTAACCAGCACCAGTCCTCTCCGTCTCTTATACAGTTCTACAACCGCACTTGGGATACCCAGCTGATCCGGTCTCGGAATCACTGTATCCACTCGGCGGAATGCTCCTGCCATATTTCCCCGATCCATATAGACATTTACACGGAATCGTCCGCAGCTCTGATGGGCGTATGAGAAGTCGACCTCCCCCCGCTCCCGGAGAACCTTCTTCTGTTTATCATTCATAACACTTCCCAGAACCTCTGCTACCGCAGCCGGATTCAACGGATCCATCTCCAGTCCCACCAGTTTACCATTGATACGAAGCTTTGGTGGTATACCTGCTGCAAAGTGTATATCGGACGCTTTATTCTCTACTGCAAACGCCAACAGTTCATTCATGTCTAACATATCTGCCCTTCTCCTTTATCCTGTACTAAACTATCCTCCGGTTATCATCATCCTTTAATAGTCATCACCGGCTTCATATACGATCTTCTTCATCTCACTGATAGCAGTAATGCCCTGCTTTACCAGCTTTCCGGCCGCAAGCTTCAGTGTCAGCATGCCTTCCTTCAATGCCTGCTCCTCAATCTTATCTGCAGTTGCACCTCTGGCGATAACTGCCTGCAGACTTCTGGATACCGGCATGATCTCATACACACCGATACGCCCTACAAATCCGGTATCATTACACAACGGGCAACCCACCGGTTCATAAATTCCCAGTTCCTGATCCTTCGGTACGCCCAACAGTGCCTTTTCGTTATCTTCCGCATACCGGCCCTGCTTACACTTACACAAGCGTCGAACCAGTCGCTGTGCAATAACGCCTACCAACGCATCTCCGACAACGTATGGTTCAATACCCATATCAATCAGACGCGTAACCGTACTTGCCGCACTGTTTGTATGCAGTGTAGATACAACCAAGTGTCCTGTGATAGCGGCCTGTACCGCGATCTGTGCCGTCTCGCCGTCTCGAATCTCACCGATCATGATGATATCCGGATCCTGACGTAAGATGGAACGAAGCGCTGCCGCAAAGGTCATCTCTGCTTTTACATTTACCTGCACCTGATTGATACCGTCGATATTCGCCTCGACAGGATCTTCGACTGTGATAATATTAACATCTTCTGTATTCAACTCACTCAGAGAGGTATACAGTGTCGTTGACTTACCGGAACCGGTCGGTCCCGTAACCAGAATAATGCCGTGCGGATTACTCAGGATGCCATCAAACACCTTCATTTCTTCCGGTCCCAGACCCAAAGCACTCTTCGGCTTCGTCAGTCCGTCTTTAGAGGTAAGACGCATAACGACCTTTTCGCCATAGACCGTCGGCAGAATCGATACACGGATATCAAACTCTTTTCGATCTACAAAGATGGAAATACGACCGTCCTGCGGTTTTCTCTTTTCCGATATATCCATGCCGCCAATGATCTTAATACGTGCTACAATGGCTGACATCAATGAATAATCGTAGGTCATAACCTTCTTCAGGGCACCATCGATACGATACCGTACACGAACACTGGTCTCCAGTGCCTCTATGTGAATATCGGATGCTCTCTGTCGAACGCCGCCTTCCAGAATCTGTTTTACCAGAAGTACGATCGGTGAATTATCAACTTCTTCATTTAACTGATCTTCCTCTGCCTGACTTAATCCTTCCTGTTCCCGTTCCTTTCGATACTGTTCAGCCACCTCCATAGCCTGCTGATTACCGTAATACTTACCGATGGCTTCTGTGATTTCATCATCACTGGTCAGCATCGGCTCAATCTGCATGTTCGTCAAAATGCCCAGGTCATCAATCGCTATAATATCCATAGGATCCGACATAGCTACCTTCAGAACATTTGGATTATACTCATCAATCTCTACCGGAATCGCCCGATAACGAACAACCTCCTTCTCCGGGATCAGCCGAAGAACGTCATCCGTCAGCTTACAGGACTTAAGTTCTATGTAATCAATCCCCAACTGCTGTGATATGGTCAGATTCAGAAGTTCCTGGCTGATCAATCCAAGCTCCACCATTGCCTGCCCAAGCTTGACTCCCTTTTCCTTCTGATATGCGATCGCCTCCTGCAGTTCCTCCTCCGTAATAGCTCCAGCCGCAACAAGCAGATCACCAAGTCTGATTTTCTTTCTACCTGCCGAAATACGCATATATATCTACCTCTCATTCACCAATATTAGTATAATTTTAACATAGACCACCCGGAATTACTACTGTTATCTTTCGTCATTTTCAACAATTCTCGATGTTTTTTATTGTCAGTTTTTATCAGTTTTCTTTCATTTTTAGGCTTTTTCTCTTTGGAAAAGCACATTTTCTTTATGCAAAACATAAAATATAGCAATTACAGTCTCCGAGGGTTCCATTGCAGACCTTTCAAAAGCCATTGTCCTATGAAGAAGAACTCTATTATCTGACACTTAGCCGGCAGGGAGATCTGGATGCCCGCAATCTTTTAGTTGAACGCAATCTCCGTCTGGTTGCACATATCGTAAAAAAGTATCACAGCCACGATCAGGATGCTGAAGATCTGATTTCTACCGGAACCATCGGTCTGATCAAAGCGATCAATACCTACAATCCTTCAAAAGGAAACAAACTGGCTACCTATGCCGCTCGCTGTATTGAAAACGAGCTTCTCATGCTTCTGCGTCAAAAAAAGAAATCTGCGCGTGAAGTCTCTCTTTATGAGCCAATCGGATCCGACAAAGAGGGAAATGAAATCCATCTTATGGATATCATGGAATGCACAAATGATGATATTCTGGAGCAAATGATCAAGCAGCAACACATTCAATGGATCTACCAATACCTTTCCTCCTGTCTGACCCCAAGAGAACAGACGATCATCACCCTGCGCTATGGATTGGCCGGTGCCGCTCCGATTCCGCAGCGGGACGTTGCCACACGCATGGGGATCTCACGCTCCTACGTCAGCCGCATAGAAAAACGTGCCCTGGAAAAACTGCGGGCACGCATAGACGGGAACTAGTTTTCTTTTCTTCTCAATATGCAGCCAATCGGCAAAGGCTGACCGACATTCACATGAAGACGCTGTTTTGGATGTGGGGCCGATTCCATCGCTTCCCCTTCATCATTTTTTATACTCTGTACCTCCAGCAAACGATTCGATCCGTCAAAGAGCATCGCTTCGATCCTCTCTCCGACCAGAAACTTATTCTTTTGTTCAAAGATAAGATCTCCCTGTTCATCTACGTCTTCTACCATTCCAATATACGTATACTCTGTACGATAGGTATTATTATCATAGATCTGGCTGTCGCTGTCTGTCTTCCCAAAGTAAAAACCGGTTGTAAACATTCGATACGTACACTTGGCGATCTCCTGTCGATAGTGTTCCAGATTTCGTCGATACAGCTGCTCATCCTTCTTATAATCATCGATTGCCTGTCGGTAAGTACGGGCAACGGTTGCTACATAAAGGGCTGTCTTCATCCGCCCTTCGATCTTGAAGCTATCGATCCCGGCTTCCATCAGTTCCGGAATGTGTTCAATCATGCACAAATCCTTTGAATTAAAGATATAAGTTCCGCGATCATCTTCATTCACCGGCAGATACTCTCCCGGCCGGCTTTCTTCCACGATTGCATATTTCCAGCGGCATGGATGTGTACAGGCACCGCGATTCGCATCTCTCCCGGTAAAATAACTGCTCAAAAGGCATCTGCCCGAATACGAAATGCACATAGCTCCATGCACAAATGACTCAATCTCCATATCCTCCGGTATCCGGCTTCTGATTTCTTTTAATTCCTCCAGTGACAGTTCCCGTGCGGATACCACCCGCTTTGCTCCCTGCTGATACCAGAAGTTATAGGTCCGGTAATTCGTATTGTTCGCCTGCGTACTGATATGCAGTTCTACCTGTGGAAGAATCTCCTTTGCCAACATTAGCACACCCGGATCCGATATAATCATTGCATCGATCGCAACTGCCTTCAATCGTTCAAAGTAGTCCCGGATCCCTTCTATATCTTCATTATGTGCAAATATATTCACCGTCAGATAAACTTTGCAGTCATGTGCATGTGCATATGCAACACCCTCCTGCATCTCCTCTATGCTGAAGTTATGCGCCTTTGCCCGAAGTCCAAAGTCTTCGCCGCCAATATAAACTGCATCCGCGCCATAACGCACTGCCGTCTTCAATACCTCCAGACTGCCGGCCGGTATCAGTAGTTCTGTTCTCCGCATATCTGTTTCTCCTTCTTCACGCTCACTGCTACACCATCCCCTACCGGCAACACAACTGTTTCCAGTTCCGAATGATGTTTCAGCATATACAAATAGTCCCGCATACGACTATGAATGGTCCGATTCCGCTTCGTTATCGCATAATGAGATTCCAATACATCGCCATCCTGGAGTACGTTGTCGGACACTAACAGACCTCCCGGCGCTAACAGCCGCAGTACATCCGGCAGAAAATGAATATACTGTCCCTTCGCTGCATCCATAAATATCATATCATATGATCCCTCCAGACTCTTTAGGATATCTGTGGCATCTCCTTCCAGCATAGTGATCTGCTCCTCTACCCCTGCCAATGCAAAGTTCTCTCTGGCCTTGCTTATTCTGGGCGGATACTTTTCAATCGTAGTAATATGTCCGCCGGAGGGCAGATACTGACTCATATAGATCGCCGAAAACCCAACAGCGGTTCCCACCTCCAGAATCCGCATCGGCTTTCGAAGCACCTCCAATACCTTAAGAAGCTCCTTCGTTTCCGTACGAATGATCGGCACCTCTTCCTGTCTGGCTTCCTGCTCAATCTGACGAATCAGCGGCGAATCTTCCGGGTTTAACGAATTGATAAAAGACTTCACCCGTTCATTCACTATCACTTTGCAGTATCCTCCTTCTCTTTGTTTCCGGTAATCGTTTTCAAAATATCATCCTGTGTCATAGATGGGCTTAATGTATAGGTCCCCGGCATCATCTTTCCATGATAGCTGGACAAATACACCTTCGCCAGCATCACATAGCGATCCTGTACCAGTCCCTGTTCAATCAATGCATCCACAATCTCTGTCGTAGAAGAATCCGGTTCAATCACAAACGAAACCTCCTTCGTACTGTTCGGATTCATACAGCTATCTGTAAACACCTTATATGAGAAGTTATACGCCAGCGTAAAGGCCTGAATTAACAGTAGAATAATTATGGCATTAATCAGCACCTGCAGAACCAGGCGCAACGCTTTTTTCATGTTCTTATCTGTCATGTCCACACCTACTTTTCCAAATATTCATAATCAAACTCCAGATCCCGCGACAGCTTCGCATATAATTCCCGCATCATAGAACACATCCGCTGCTCTGCCAGTATAAAGTCATTGACCCGGGAATCCTGAAGGATCGTATCATACTCCTTCACCAGATTAAAAACTTCATCGTATAGATTACTGTCACCCTCGCTGGACTGTAATTCATAATTTCTCCGGCGGAATTCATTATAACGCCCATAGAGCTCCGGATCCTCCTTCAGCCTACGATCCGCCATTGTATAGTTACGATACTCTTCACTTCCGCGTATCTGTTCATTTATCCTGCCTGCCAGTTCAATCGCCTGCCGCATAGCATTCCCTCCTTGTGTTTATACCTCCGTTATGATCGGAAGTATCATCGGATTTCTCTTTGTCCGTCTCCACAGGAATTCACTCAAATCATCCCGCATTGCCGTCTTTAACTTTCCCCAGTCTGTCACATTATGGTCCATACAGCGAGCCAGTGCATCTTCTACAACATCTCTGCATTCTTCCATCAGATTCTCTGACTCTCTGACATATACAAATCCTCTGGAAACAATATCCGGTCCCGCCAGTACCTGATTGCTTCCGCCTTCCAGTGTTACTACTACTATAATCAATCCGTTCTGTGAAAGCAACTGTCGATCACGTAATACAATATTTCCAACGTCTCCAACACCCAAGCCGTCTACCAGAATTCCCTGAGCCGTTACGGTTCCTGTTACTTCTGCATAGTCCTGACAGATTTCCAGAACATCTCCACTGGACAAAATACAAATGTGCTGCTTATCAATTCCAAGACTTTCCGCAAGCTCTGCATGACGCTTTAAGTGGCGGTATTCACCATGAACCGGTATTGCATACTTTGGTTTCGTCAATGTATAGATCAGCTTAATCTCTTCCTGGCAGGCATGGCCGGATACATGCGTATCCTGAAAAATCACCTTTGCGCCCTTCATTTCCAGTTCGTTAATGATCTTCGATACCGCTTTTTCATTTCCCGGAATCGGAGTCGAACTCAAAATAACCGTATCACCCGGTTTTATAGATACCTTTCTGTGAATATTGGCTGCAATTCTGGAAAGCGCCGCCATATTCTCACCCTGACTTCCGGTTGTGATCAACACCGTCTTCTCATCCGGATAATTCTTCAACTGTTCAATATCAATCAACGTATCATCCGGAATCTGGATATACCCCAGTTCCTGGGCCACGGTAATGATATTCACCATACTACGACCCTCTACTACGACCTTTCGCCCATACTTATATGCCGAATTTACAATCTGCTGAACACGATCCACATTGGATGCAAATGTAGCAACTATAATTCTATGATCCTGATTATCCGCAAATATAGTATCAAATGTCCGTCCAACCGTCCGCTCAGACATCGTAAAGCCCGGACGTTCTACATTCGTACTGTCACACATCAGTGCCAGCACTCCCTTTTTACCCAGTTCTGCAAATCTCTGCAGATCAATCGCTTCGCCAAATACAGGCGTATAATCCACCTTAAAGTCACCCGTATGAACGATAATGCCCGCCGGAGTATAAATCGCCAGTGCAGATGCATCCGCGATACTGTGATTGGTCTTGATGAATTCAACCCGGAAACACCCCAGATTAATGATCTGACCATGCTTTACAACCTTTCGCTTAATATTCTGAAGCAGATTGTGTTCCTTCAGTTTTCCTTCTATGATGCCCATTGTCAGCTTTGTTGCATAAATCGGCATGTTAATCTCTTTTTCCACATATGGGATCGCACCGATGTGATCCTCATGTCCATGCGTGATAACCAGTCCTTTTACTTTATCTGCATTTTCCTTCAGATACGTAACGTCCGGAATAACCAGATCAATTCCCAGCATCTCGTCATCCGGGAAGGAAAGGCCGCAGTCCACCACTACAATCGTATCTTCGTACTCGATTGCAGTAATATTCATACCGATCTGCTCCAGACCTCCCAACGGAATAATCTTAACCGGTTTCGTTTGTTCACTTTTTTTCATTGTTCTAATTCAATCCTCCATTCGATTCTTATACTGTTTTCTGTTCCCATACACCTGTACAGGGTCCGTATTCTATGAATGAATCCGTCCGATTATACCTGGAAATCCACGTCTTCCATCAGCTCAGCAAACACCTTTGCTACCGCCTGAAGCTCTTCTTCATTCTCAACTACATCGTATACGGTATATTCATCTTCCTGATCGTGTGTTTCTTCCTTCATGATCGTCACAAAAGCCTCTTCACTCTCATCATCCAGATCTTCCGTAACTAATATATAGTGAATGCCCTGCAGGGTTGTCTCCTCCAGAACATACATATCCACAACCTGTCCATCCTCTGTAGTAAACGGAACTGTTTTGATCTCATTCTCTTCCATAATTCCTCCAACTAATCATCTATTCCATCTGTTTTCTCATACTTAACGAGTCCAAATATCCCTGTAAAATCAATACTGCTGCCATCTGATCAATCACAGCCTTCCGATTCTCCCGGCGAACACCGCCTTCCATCAGCACCCGTTCCGACGCTACGGTTGTCAGACGTTCATCCCAGAAAACAACCTCCAGTCCCGTCCGACGTTCCAGATCTTCCCGAAATGCTTCGCAGTCCTCCACGCGTTCCCCTACTGTATTATTCATATTCTTCGGATACCCGAGTACAATCTTCTCTGCCTGATACTCTTCAATTAATGCTTCGATTCTGGCCAATGTCTGACGCAGCTTTCCCGGCTTGCTTCTGGTAATCGTTTCAACCGGCTGTGCAGTGATCCCTAACGGATCGCTGATCGCGACTCCGACCGTCTTCGTTCCATAATCCAGTCCTAATATCCTCATATTTTACCTCTATTCTTACTTCAGCCGTGTATCAATATAATTCTCCAGCAACACCTCGATCAGTTCATCCCGCTCTGCTTTCATAATCAGACTTCTGGCGCCTTTATAGCTGGTGATATATGTCGGATCTCCACTCATAATATATCCAACGATCTGACTGACCGGGTTGTATCCCTTCTCCGTCAGTGCCTGATACACCTGATCCAAAATATCGGTTACTTCCAGTCCATTTTCTTTTATTGCATTAATATGCTGTGTATTATCCATAATCCCACATCCTTTGCTTCCGACAATGATTCTATTCCGTTCCTTTGCATTACCTATGATTATACAATGATTTTAGGCAAATGGCAAGTTACTTACTCCTCCTCCGAATTCTCCTGTTTCTTTTTTCGCCTCTCCTGTCGTTCCAACAGATACTCTTCAGAGTAAAAGGTATCTTTCAGTGAATATGTCTGCATATCTTCCAGCAGAATATCCTTCTTTTTCTTTGTATAAACAATCAAGCCAACACTCAACAATATTGCAATTATGGATACAATGCCACCCAAAACAATTCCCTTTTGCTTATATTCTGCCCGAATGGTATGTTCACCGGCATCCAGCCTTACAGCTATAAAGGACGAATTCCACAAAGGAATCACATCGGTTTCTTTTCCATCTACATACACCTTCCAGTTTTCATCATATGGTATACTGGTAAACAAAAGTCCTTCCTGCTGAACCTGAATCTCGCCTTCCACTTCTGTAGAGGAATAACCTGTCACTTTCATCTGCTGTTGTGATAATATATCGTATGCCTTTTGCCACTGATCATAATCAAACACATAATTCTGTATATATCCACTGTATCCCATATTATTATTCAAAATAGCTTTATCCAGCTTATAATAGATATGACATTCTTCCCCTGCCTCCAGATAACCTACCGGTGCAAACGAAAGTCCCATATCAACATAATATTCACCGGCTTCCGGGGCTACACAATCCAATCGAATAACAGAATCATCCTCCTGACTGTATGTCTCTGTATTCTTCTTAATCCAGAACTGCTTTGCATTCTCTGTAATTGCATCAATATCCTTCTGTTCAAACTTCTGCATCGCATAGAATGCTCCATCTGCAACAATCACTTCACAATTCAATGCCTCCACATTCTGCACTGTCAATTGCTTTGCTTTCATAACATCCGGCACTCCGGATACAGCTTCTACCCACTCATTTATAGAATCTGCTGCATATCCACTCTGTTTTCCCTCTCCGATCAGATCACTGTAATAAGTCTCTGCTCCCGGTTCTATCATATATCCCAACGACAGTACCGTCGGATTCTCATACAATGATACATCATTTTGTTCTGCAATCGCATCGTAATGATCATATACATTCGTTTCTGAAGAATAGAGTTCTTCCGGCATTTTTCGGCTTCCCACATTATAATCATATAAAATATACTGCAGATTCATCATAGACATCGTGGCCGGTGTATATGTATAGGACTGCATGATATTTCCGCCGGACACAACTCCCTGACTATTTAAAAACACGTTTACGTTACTCATAGAACTGGCAAATACGGAATTGGTCTTCTTACTAAACAGCAGTCCTCCATTACTCCCCATTACAATATCGTTTCCTTCCAATATACGAGAGTATCCGTACGCCTCATCCATAGTATATTCATCTAAAATACTCTGTTCTTCCTCTTTTATTCTTGCGTAATCAGATGCCATCTGACTGGAACTTCGATAGATAAATGCATAATCAAAGTTTAGTGCCAGTTCCACGCATCCAAGAACAACCAGGATTTGCTTTCCTTTTCCCTTCAATAGCGAAACTACCAATAATGCAACCATATAGAACAGGAATATCATAATACTAAAGTAATATGTAAACTGATATTCCACGGTTTCTGCAAATGCAAAGCAAAGCACAGACAGGATCACCCAGCCCAAACCAACCAGAACTCCCTTTACCAGAGTCAGACTTTGGAAATGCGTTTCTTCCAGCGCTACCCAACCCTCATATGCCAGGATAATACACAACAACGTAAAGAACAGAGCAAACCGATTCGGAAACCAGGTCGGATAATGCATCATATGGAATACATAGTTTAAGCCGTTACAATTAAACGCTATCACATACAATATAACCAACGCCAGCTTCTTCAGTCGAACTGACAGCTTAATCTTTCCGTTCAGGAAATACAAAGAGGTCAGCATCAGCAGAAGCAGCCCATAGTACAGATTGACTTCTCCATAACTGTCATAACTGCTCCCCCGATCTACAGCCCGATTCAGTGCCAGAAAATTTTTAAAAATATCAAAGAATGTTGTAAACCATGTCTGGTCCAGCAACGCACTTTTCGTATAGCTCTGCCTGCTCATTTGCAACGCAGTTGGCAACATTAGCACTGCCGATACAAGGATTGCCATCACAGAGATCAAAAAAATCTTTCCCGACTTCTTTGCAAACGCCCGAAAACTCGGAAACTCTAATGTCACATAATATAAAATGATAAATATGCAGAACAACCCTGTAAAATAATAATTAAACAAAAAACTCAGCATCAAGGTCACAAAATAAAGCTTCCAGCCTTTATTTGCCACAAACCGTTCCAGCCCCAGAATAATCAGCGGAAAGATTGCCGCCACAATCAAAAAAGTCCAGTTATTAATATTGGATACCATGTACATACAAAGCGTATATGATAACGAAAACAACATATTTGCAATTCTGTTTTGTGGTAATGCATGCATTGGACGATGGGTCAGAAAGTACAGCATCGTTCCATTCAACACCAGCAGATTAATTACAAATAAAACGGTACTGGTCTGTAAGATATAGCTTTCAGGAACCAGCATATAAATCAATGTAAACGGATTGAACATACCATAGGATAAAATACTGTAGAAGTTCGTTCCAAATCCCGCATTCCATGTATAAAATAAAGATTCACCTGATGCAAGTTTTTCTTTGAACTCCATAATAAATGGCCATCCCTGCAGGATAAAATCCCCATTTAACAGAGTTCCGTTTCCAAACGGCCAAAAATGCTTAACCGCCAGAACAACTGCAACTGTTATCAGTATAATAAGACTGGATACAGCATATACATAGTAGTTTTTCCACCACTTACTTATGTGTTTGCCCTTCTTTGGCGTTGTTTCCTCTTTTGCCATCTCCGGCACCTGATTCTTTACTGCTTCCATGCGTTCTCCTTCTACCTCTTCTATGATATCTCTCTGATCATCCCATCTACCATATTATCTCTGTTATCCGGTTTCGGATATCCGTCTTTGACGGAACCTTCACCTTCATATATCGTTCCGTATGTCCAACATACCAGTCCGATGTATCATTTTCAAGTGTTTCCATTTTTTCTTCTATCAGTACCTGCAGTTTTTCGCCCCGGAAAGTCTCCTCATACGCACACTTCTGCTCAGCTGTCAGTTCCAGCAACCGATCACTTCTTTGATTCTTAATCTGTTCCGGAATCTGATCCGGCAGTTTTTCCGCTACAGTCCCTCTTCTCTTTGAGTACTTGAATACATGCATTTCATACAGATTCAGCCGTTTCAGATTCTCATATGTCATCTGAAACTCTTCCTCTGTCTCTCCGGGAAACCCCACGATCACATCCGTCGTAATCGCCGGACGGTCATATACTTTTCGCAGTTGATCACAGCTATCCATATATTCCTCGATCGTATACTTGCGATTCATTCGCTTTAAGGTTTCATTACAGGCACTCTGTAGTGACAGGTGAAAATGCGGACACAGCTTTGTGACCCGAACCAGCCCCTGAACAAACTCCTCTGTTATAATCCGCGGTTCCAGCGAGCCAAGGCGGATTCTTACGATTCCATTTATCTCATTCAGTTGTTGCAGTAATGACAGTAACGGCATGCCATCCAGCCTGCTACTGTTTACCTCCTCATCCGTCCAATCCTTTCCGTAGGAACTGATATGAATGCCGGTTAATACAATCTCCTTACACCCCTGTTTTGCCATACGTGTTACCTCTTCCACGATATCCTCCGGCTGTCGACTGCGAATCCTACCTCTCACATATGGAATTATACAATACGTACAAAACTGATTGCACCCATCCTGAATCTTAATATATGCCCGGATATGATCGGAACGATGCTGGATCTCCAATTCTTCATATTCCTGCTTCTGATTGATATCCAGCCAGTATACATCCTCTGTTTTATTATGCTCATCTAGATAGCCCAGTAAAATGCTGACAATCTCCTTTTTGCGATTATTACCAATCACCAGATCTACAGACAGATCCCTGAGCACCTCCTCCGGTGTGGTCTGCACATAGCATCCCACTGCTACCACGACTGCTTTCGGATTCCGTTTCTTTGCTCGATGCAACATCTGTCTGGACTTTTTTTCTGCCATATTAGTAACGGAACAGGTATTTACCAGATACACATCTGCTGTTTCTTCAAAACTTACAATCTCTGCTCCGGCCCGCTCAAGCAGTTCCTGCATGCCCTCAGTCTCATACTGGTTCACCTTACACCCAAGGGTCAGTGTCCCCACTCGAAGTCCTTCTAAGCGTTTCTTTACCATACACTCATAACCTCTTCTGTATCCAGAGCCTCCTGTACCAGACGATCAATATCATCCGCCAACAGTGTTTCGGATGCCTCGATGTCAGCCAGCTTCGGTTTTGTCACCGGATGCTTTGCCACGAAGGTGGTACAGCAGTCCTCATATGGCAGAATCGATGTTTCGTATGTGTTAATCTTCTCGGAAATATCTACGATCTCCTGCTTATCCATGCCGATACATGGTCGGAATACCGGATACGTGCAGACTGCATTCGTTACCTGCAGACTATAGATTGTCTGACTCGCCACCTGTCCAATGCTCTCGCCCGTGATCAATGCCTGACACTCATTCTTTTCCGCCAGTGTCTGTGCGATCCGCATCATATACCGCCGCATAATGATGGTGATCTCATCCTCCGGGCACTTATGGTAAATCGCCTCCTGAATATCTGTAAAATGAACAATATGCAGCTTAATTGCTCCGGAATACTTTGCCACCAGCTTTGCCAGATCAATCACCTTCTGCTTTGCCTGTTCACTGGTATGCGGCGGTGCATCGAAATACACAGCCTCCAGATTTACACCACGTTTCGATACCATATACCCCGCTACCGGGCTGTCGATTCCGCCTGACAGAAGCAGCATACCCTTTCCGTTTGTTCCAACCGGCAGTCCGCCCGGTCCCGGTAAGGTTACGGAATAGACGTAAATATTGTCTCTCAGTTCGATATTTAACATTACCTCCGGATGATGCACATCCACCTTCAGCTCCGGGAATGCATGCAATAAAACCGCACCGGCTTCCATATTCACTTCCATGGAATGCATCGGATACTCCTTGTTCACTCTCCGGCAGTTTGCCTTGAAGGTAAAGTTCTTGTCCTCATAGCTATCGTCCACAAACTGTACCAGCTTCTCTGCCAGTTCTTCCCATGGCATCGTCGGAACAACCAGAACCGGACAGATACCTACGATACCAAATACATGCTGTAGTGCCTCGATTGCCTCATCAAAGTCATACTCCTCCAGGCAGTCCACAAAGATTCTTCCATATTCTTTCCGAACCAGGAACTTTCCGTCGATGCGTTTCATCGCCGACCGAATATTCTTGCACAGGATATCTTCAAACACATATCGATTCTTTCCCTTGGTTCCGATTTCTGCATATTTAATTAAAAATGATTTATATTCCATTGTTTTATCTCTTTTCCTCTATCTTTTCACAAATGCTCTTCGTTTTGGCAGTTCCTCCGCTATCACCTGTACTGCATATTCCGCCTCTTCTATGGTAGAATAGACGGAAAAGCTAAACCGTAAGGTCGAGTTGAGCAGCTCCGGTGCCATCCCGATCGCCTGCAGGGTACCACTGATTGCCGGATGATTCGAAGAACAGGCCGAACCGGAGGAGCAATAGACTCCCTTTGCCTCCAGGGCGTGGAGCAGTACTTCTCCGCGCTCGATTCCTTCGAAACTGACACTGGCTATATGCGGTGCCTCTCCGGAATTGTCAATGACACCGTCCAGCTTCTTCACGCCGGCTAAAAATGCATCCTTTACCGCTTGTATCTGTGCGATTTTTTCCGTATGATTCGTGTACATTTCTTTTGCAGCCACACCAAGGCCTGCGATTCCCGGTACATTTTCCGTGCCGGACCGCATATCCTTCTGCTGGCCTCCGCCATAGATGATTGGTTTTATCTTCACCTTATCGCGAATATATAGGAACCCAACGCCTTTCGGTCCGTGGATTTTATGTCCGCTGACCGAAAGCAGATCGATCTGGCAGCGTTTCGGTGAGATTTTTAGTTTTCCATAGGCCTGTATTGCATCTACATGAAACAAAATCTCCGGATCGATCTTCTTGATCCGTTTCCCGATCTCTTCGATTGGTTCAATCGCCCCGATCTCATTGTTTACCATCATAACGGATACCAGTATCGTATCCGCATCGATTGCCCGGCACACATCCTCCGGATCTACCAGTCCATGTTCGTCCACATCCAGAAATGTAATCCGATACCCCTGTTCCTCTAAAAACAGCAGCGGATTATACACAGATGCATGTTCAATCCGGGTGGATATGATGTGTTTTCCTTTTCGTTTATTTGCCAGTGCGGCTCCGATCAAAGCCATGTTATTGGATTCCGTACCACCGGAGGTAAACACGATCTCCTTTGGTTCTACCTTCAGTGTCTTTGCGATACTCTCCTGTGCATCCTTTATATACCGGCTCGCCTCTGCACCCTTCTTATGTCTGGAGGATGGATTTCCATAATCGATATCCATAACCTTCTTTACCATGGTCTGTACTGCTTCCGATGCTCTCGTCGTTGCCGCATTATCAAAATATGCTTCCATCTTCCCTGTTACTCCTGTTTCACTCTGTTTCTGCCGCTGTTTCCAGTTCAAACATCAGAATCGATAGAATCGTCATCCCTGCCGTCTCCGTCCGCAGAATCCGATGTCCGAGTGTCAGACACTCTGCACCGACTGCACAGGCTGCCTGCACCTCCGATTCCTCAAATCCGCCCTCCGGACCGATAAAGATCCCGACAGACCGCTTGCCGATCACCTGACGCACGGTCTGTGCGGCATGCCGCATCCCTCTTGCATCCTCATACGGAATCAGTATCATATCCAATGACTGGGCATCCTGTAAGGCTTCCGAGAAGCTCATAACACGGTCTACGACCGGCAGAATCCCCCGTTTGGACTGCTTCGCCGCACTTAAGGCAATCGCATTGTATCGTTCTACCTTTTTTTCCGCTTTCTTCGCATCCAGCTTCACAACACTTCGTCTGGTCATCACCGGAACGATGCGAACGGCTCCCAGTTCGACTGCCTTCTGAATAATCAGCTCCAGCTTATCTCCCTTTGGATATCCCTGATAAAGGGTAATCTGTGTCGGAAGCTCTGCATTGCTATCCAGTATATCAATCACACGCAGCTGCGCCGCATTCTCTATATACTTTTCGATTTCACAGACATACTCCCGTTCACTTCCGTCACTCACCGTCACCTGTTCTCCGACCTTTAGGCGAAGTACATGCTTCATATGATTCAGATCCTCTCCGGTAATGGGAATCGTATCCCCCATACAGGCTGTCTGTTCTACAAAAAAACGATACATGCTCTTTCTCTCCTGCCTGCGGCGCCTACGATCTCTGTTTTGCCGTAAAGCATACCCAGTCCTTCATATATGTGGTTTCTATTATTTCAAATCCGTTTGCGAGCAGTGCCTGCCGCACTTCCTCTTCTTTCGTATGAATGATTCCGGAAGAAATGAAGATCCCATCCGGCTTCATATACGGAGCCACCTTGCCTGACAACGGAATAATGACATCTGCGAGAATATTCGCCACTACGATATCATACTGTGGCAGACTCCCCTTTGCCTGTGCCATATGCTCAGCAAATGCTTCATCTGCTATCACATTTCCCTGCATAAAGTTTGCCTGCTGATCTGAGATATGATTGACTCTGCAGTTCTCATAACTGGCATCCACCGCCAAGGGATCAATATCCACTCCGAAAACTTGACCGGCACCCAGCTTTGTAGCGATAATGGATAGAATTCCGCTTCCGCATCCCGCATCAAATACCGTCTCTTTCCCGGTCAGATACTTCTCAAGCTGTTCGATACACAGCTTTGTTGTCTCATGTGCACCGGTTCCGAATGCAGTTCCCGGATCAATCTCTATCATGATATCACCTGGTTTCCGCTCCACCTCCGACTCCGGAATCCAGGTCGGCTTAATCAGAATCTGATTCAGCCAAAACGGATGAAAGAACTCCTTCCAGTTATTGATCCAGTCCTTATCCTCTGTCTCACCCAGTGTCAGCCTGCCGGAGCCGATATCCATGTATTGACGCATATTTTCTAATTCTTCTTTTATCTGTGCCACCAATGCATCCACATCCGTTTCCGGATTGTCGATATAACACGAAATGAGGGCAACCCCATCATCCGGCGGAAGCTCCGGCAATATGTCAATAAACATTGCCTTCTGATCTTCCTCCGACAACGGAACCTTGTCCTCAATCTCAATACCCTCGACGCCTAATTCGCCGAGGGTATAACTTATCATATCTACTGCTTCAGTGGTTGTTTCTATGGTTATCTTTTTCCATATCATTTTCTTTTTCCACCAAATCCTTTTTTCTTGTGATCACCGAAGCTGAATCCGCCGGAATCTGTCGACCGTCTGGCCGTAGAACCGGTTGCCGCATCATACTGCTTCAGGATATCTGTCTGTTCTGCCGTAAGCTTATCCGGCACCTGAACAATCAGTGTTACGTAATGATTACCACGTACATTCTTATTCCGCAGCGTCGGTACACCCTTGCCCTTCAACGTAATCCGGGTATCTGTCTGTGTGCCCGGACTGATCGTATAGTCCATCGGTCCATCGATCGTATTGATCTGAATCGTACCACCCAGTGCTGCCTGTGTAAATGTAATTGGTTCTGATGAATACAGGTCATATTCTTTCCGCTGGAACTTTGGATGCTTATCTACTAATACAGATACCAGCAGATCTCCTCGCTCGCCACCGTTCATACCCGGCTCGCCCTTGCCTCGGATACGGATACTCTGACCATTATCAATACCGGCCGGTACCACTACCTGTATCTTCTTCTTACTCTTTACATATCCTGTACCTGCACAGTGACTGCACTTATAACGGATCACCTTACCGGTACCGGAACATTCCGGACAGATCGTAGCACTTCTTACCACACCAAACAGGGACTGCTGGGTAGTAACCACCTGACCTTTACCATTACACTTCGGACAGGTTTCCGGGCTATGTCCGGGCTGTGCACCCGTACCATGACAAACCTCGCACTCATCCTTCAGTGGGAGCTCCAGTTCCTTCTGTGCTCCGAATACAGCCTCTTCAAACTTTACACGAACCGTGGTCTTAATATTCTGTCCCTTCATCGGTCCGTTTGCCTGCCGACTGCTTCTGCCGCCGCCAAACATATCTCCAAAGATATCTCCAAAGATATCTCCCATATCATTCATATCGAAGCCAAATCCGCCTTCGAATCCGCCCGGTCCGCCACCCTGTTCAAATGCCGCATGACCAAACTGATCATACTTTGCACGCTTCTCCGGATTACTCAGCACTTCATAGGCTTCGGAAGCTTCCTTGAACTTCTCCTCTGCTTCTTTATCGCCTGGATGCATATCCGGATGATACTTCTTTGCCAGGGTACGATAGGCTTTTTTCAGTTCTGCTTCATCAGCCGTCTTGGATACACCCAGGACTTCATAATAATCTCTCTTACTCTCTGCCATCGTCTATCACCTTATCACTTATTAAAGTTACGCACAGATGTATCATATCATACATCTGTGCGTATTCGCAAGTATTAAACTTCTGTATAATCTCCGTCTACTACATCGCCATCATCTGATGAGTAATCCGGGCTTCCTGTACCGGTTCCTGCATTTGCTCCAGGTCCGTTCTGCTCATACAGCTTTGAGAACAGGTTCTGTGCACTGGTCATCAGTTTTTCTCTGCCTGCCTTGATCTCTTCGATATCGGAATCGGAAAGGTTCTCAACATCTGTCTTAGCCAGTGTATCCTTCAATGCCTGTAAGTCAGCCTGTACCTGAGACTTATCGGAATCGGATAACTTATCGCCTACCTCATCCAGTGCCTTCTCAGTCTGGAATACCATAGAATCCGCATCATTTCTTGCCTCAATGCCTTCCTTACGCTTCTTATCCTGTGCTTCGTATTCAGCAGCTTCCTTCACTGCCTTCTCAATATCATCATCAGACATGGATGTACCGGATGTAATGGTAATATGCTGTTCGCTACCGGTTCCCAGATCCTTTGCAGATACATTTACAATACCGTTTGCATCGATATCGAATGTAACCTCGATCTGTGGAACACCACGTCTTGCCGGTGCGATACCATCCAGACGGAACCGTCCTAAGCTCTTATTATCTCTGGCGAACTGACGCTCACCCTGTACTACGTTGATATCAACGGCATCCTGATTATCCTGTGCAGTAGAGAAGATCTGGCTCTTCTTTGTAGGAATGGTTGTATTTCTCTCGATCAAGTGTGTTGCGATACCACCCATGGTCTCGATAGACAGTGTCAATGGAGTTACATCCAACAGAAGGATTTCACCGGCACCGGCATCACCTGCTAACTTACCACCCTGGATAGAAGCACCGATTGCAACACATTCATCCGGGTTAATACCCTTAAACGGTTCCTTACCTGTTAACTTCTTAACCATATCCTGTACTGCGATAATACGTGTAGAACCACCTACCAGCAATACCTTATCAAGCTCTGCTGCGGTTAAACCTGCATCCTTTAATGCTGTCTGTACAGGACCTGAGGTTCTGTCTACCAGACCGGCTGTCAACTCATCGAACTTTGCTCTGGTCAGATCCATATCGAAGTGCTTTGGACCATCTGCTGTCGCTGTAATGAATGGCAGGTTGATATTTGTTGTCGTTGCTGCGGATAATTCCTTCTTTGCCTTCTCTGCAGCTTCCTTTAATCTCTGCATTGCCATCTTATCGGTTGATAAGTCAACGCCTTCCTTTGCCTTGAACTCACTTAACATATAATCTGTAATTACATTATCGAAGTCATCACCACCAAGCTTGTTATCACCGGCAGTTGCCAATACTTCGATGACACCATCACCGATCTCAATGATAGATACATCAAATGTACCACCACCTAAGTCGTATACCATGATCTTCTGCTCATGCTCGTTATCCAAACCATATGAAAGAGCAGCTGCTGTAGGCTCGTTGATAATACGCTTTACATCCAGACCTGCGATCTTACCTGCATCCTTGGTTGCCTGACGCTGTGCATCTGAGAAGTATGCAGGAACTGTAATAACCGCCTCTGTTACCTTCTCACCTAAGTATGCTTCTGCATCGCTCTTCAGCTTCTGAAGAACCATAGCTGAAATCTCCTGTGGAGAATACTTTTTGTCATCGATAGTCACCTTGTAATCGGTACCCATATGTCTCTTAATAGAAGAAATGGTCTTATCTGCATTGGTAACAGCCTGACGCTTTGCAGGTTCCCCGACGACACGCTCACCGGTCTTTGTAAATGCTACTACGGATGGTGTTGTTCTTGCACCTTCTGCATTTGTGATAACTACCGGCTTACCACCTTCCATAACTGCTACACATGAATTTGTTGTTCCTAAGTCAATACCTATAATCTTTCCCATGATCGTTTACCTCCATTTATTAATTTGCAACTTTTACCATGCTGTACCGAAGTACAGAATCCTTATACATATAACCCTTCTGCATCTCCTCCGCTACTACATTTTCGCCAAGTGATTCGTCCTCCACATGCATCACTGCATTATGAAGATCCGGGTTAAACTCTGTGCCCTCTGCGTTCATCGGTTCTACACCGATATCTCCCAGAATGGTCATCATTTGCTTATATATTTTATCCACACCCTGTTCGAAGGCTCTGTCTTTATCCTCCTCCGGGATGGTTTGGATCGCACGTTCGAAATTGTCCACTACCGGTAACAACTTCTCCAATACCGCCTTGGCACCCACATCGTACATACGACTGGCTTCCTTAGCTTCTCTGGCTCTGGCATTTTCAAACTCTGCCAGTAACCGTTTATATTTATCCTGATACTCATCCGCTACCTCTTGAAGCTTTGCTTCCCGGTCTGCGGCTGCCTTACTCTCCGGCGTTGACTTTTCAACAGCTTCTTCCTCTGCCGTTTCTGCTTCCGGCTTCTTCTGCTCTTTCTTCGGCTTTTCTGCTTCCTTTTGTTTCATATCCGGCACCTCCTCCTTACTTTCCTTCGGTTGTGCCTTCGCAGTCTCAGCTTCCTCTGTTGCTGCTGCTTCCTGTGGCTGTGGTCTCTGTGGAACCTTCCCGGCCGTACTCTTTCTGCCGCCCTTCTTGAACTTTGGACTCTTCTTCGGCATCGACGCTTCTCCTACCGGCTCCCGCTCGTAGATATCCGTTTCTTCTTCCTTCGGTTCTACCTTCGCCGGCTCCTTCTTCTCAGTCTCGTCTTTCTCGCCGTCTTCTGTTTCGGAACCTTTCTGCTCCGGCTGCTCCGGCGGCTCTACCTGCTGATCCTTTGCCTCTGACTGATCTTCTTCTGCTACTGCTGCTTCCTTTTCCTTGTTTGCAGCCATCTCAGCCTTCACACGATTTATAATCTCTATGGCTTCTGCTTCTGCTTTGCGCTCCGCTTCTTCCTTTGCCTTCTTTTCAGCCTCCTGCTTCACAGCTTCTTTCTTGCGTTCTGCTTCCATTACCGCCTTCAGTCTTGCTTCTTCCGCAGCTTCCGCTTCCGCCTGTTCCTTTTCTACCTTTTCAAAGTACTCTTTCTGAAGTTCATTCATTCGATTCTCATCTCCTTACTTCTATTCGCTATGTGTCTTTCTTATTAAAGATCGCGTCTAATTCTACCGTCAATTCCTTCAGCGTACTCACAACCTTCTTATAGTCCATACGCTTTGGTCCAATGATTCCTATGGTTCCCTTCGCTCCTTCCTGTAGTTCATATGTTGCTGTCACTACACTCAGATCTTTCATATTCTGAACCGGTGTCTCATCGCCTATATATACCTGAATTCCTTTATCATTGTTATTCAGGGTTTCATCAACCAGCTTATTCAGCATCTTCTTCTCTTCTATCGTATCGATCAATACGCTGGCCTTTTCTTCCTCGCCAATCTCCGGATACTTCAGAAGATTTGTAGCTCCACTGGTAAATATCTGTCGCTCATCTGCTTCCTTGACTGCCTCAACCACACCGTTCAATATCTGATCCAATACATCCGCATAGACTCCTGCCTGTGCTTTCATCGTCTGGATCATCTCAATATTGATATCACTTAATGCTGCACCCTGCAGGAAGGAATTCATCAGAATACTCAGCTTCAGGACTTCATCATTTCCAAGTGGCATGTCAACCGGAATCAACTGATTCTTAATTACATTTCCATCCACAACGATTACTGCCAGAATCCGGCTCTCATCTACCATCGTAAGCTGTAAAAACTTCACTCGGTTCTGCTGATTCTGCGGTGCCGTAATCATCGCCGTATAGTTCGTATTATATGCCAGTACCTTTGCTACCTGCTTTAGCATTACTTCCATACGGTCAACCCGTTCCAGCAGTCCCTCGCGTTCCTGCTTCATCTCTTCCACTTCACTGTCATGATCCTGCATGAGCTGATCAACATAGATCCGATATCCGGCATCGGTTGGGATTCTTCCGGCAGATGTATGTGGCTGTTCAATATAACCACTCTCTTCCAGGTCTGCCATTTCGTTTCGAATGGTGGCTGAACTGAGGTTCAGATCCGTATATTTTGAAATTGTACGAGAGCCAACCGGCTCACCGGTCTCCAGATAGTTTGCTACTATTGCCTGAAGAATCTTCATTTTCCGTTCGCTTAACTGCTCCATACAATCACCCTTTCCCGGAACCCTTCCTATCCGTTTTTCTTTACTGTTAGCACTCATTTGTTCCGAGTGCTAACATCTAGGTATAACTTAACACCACCCCTTAGCTTTGTCAAGGGACTTTTTTATATTTTTTATTATTTTTTCGTTTCTTTCTCAGGTATCTAACAGAAAGTCCGCAAAGATCTGATTACTTACATCGATTCCCCGCTCTGTCAACTGCAGCCATCCGTTCTTTCGCCGTAAAAGTCCCTGTTTTTCATAGGATTGGATCACCGGTCCATAGACTTCGTCCATTGGTTTTCCAAACCGTTTCTCGAAGCCTTCTATCGACACTCCGCACATCATACGCAGTCCCAGAAACATGTATTCTTCCATCCGGCTGTTCTCGGTATCCGAAACCACACCTTCACGCATTTCCGTAATTCTCCCCGCCTGTGCCAGCGAGCAGTAGTTCTGCATGTTATTCGGATTATGATACCGTTGCCCGCGGAAGTAAGAAGAGGCTCCCAGTCCAAGTCCCAGATAGTCCCCACCTGTCCAATATACCTGATTGTGCCGGCAGGCATATCCGACTTTTGCATAATTTGATATTTCATACCGCTCGTAGCCTTCTCCCTGCAATGCCTTCCGGGTATAATAATACATCCGGCGTTCCTCCTGTTCGGATGGCAGTTCCTTCAAAAGTGTCTCATCCTCTGCCAGAGGCGTTCCTTCCTCCACGATCAGGCTATAAGCAGAGATATGTTCCGGCTTTAAGGCTGTTATACGCGCCAGTGTCTGCCCATAAGAATGAAGATTCTGTCCCGGCAAAGCCGCCATAATATCAACATTGATATTTCGGAATCCCATCGCTCTGGCCAGCTGATAGTTTGCCACAAACTGCTCATAGTTATGAATCCTTCCCAGTTTCTTCAGTTCATCGTTCCGGCTGCTCTGCAGTCCGATGCTCAGCCGGTTAATTCCACAGGTTCGATATTCTGCCAGTTTTTCTCTCGTCAATGTTCCGGGATTCGCCTCCAGCGTTATCTCCGCATCCTCCGATATCTGCCATACGGAATAGAGCTTGTGAAACAATTGTTCCACAAGCCCTTCTTTTAAAATGGACGGTGTTCCGCCTCCCAGAAACAGCGTCGTTACTTTATAGCCCTGTGCAAGCTCCCGATATGCCTCGATTTCCTGCATCAACGCTTCCATATAACGAATCTGTTCTCCTTCTGTACAGGAGGGGAACGAAAGAAAATCGCAGTATCTGCACTTGCTTACGCAAAACGGGATATGAATATATAAGCTGATATCCTGTTTCATCTTTCTTTCCTCCCCATCGTTCTACTCACTATCCAGCTTCAGCACACTCATAAATGCTTTTTGCGGAATCTCTACATTTCCCACCTGTCGCATCCGCTTCTTGCCTTCCTTCTGCTTTTCCAGAAGCTTTCTCTTTCGTGAAATATCTCCGCCGTAGCACTTTGCCAGCACATCCTTACGCATAGCCTTAACCGTTTCTCTGGCGATGACCTTGCCACCAATTGCCGCCTGAATCGGAATCTCAAACAGATGTCTCGGAATCTCATCCTTTAGCTTCTCACACATCTTCCGTCCACGCTCATATGCTCCATCCGCATGAACAATAAAGGACAATGCATCGACTTCCTCCTTATTGATCAGAATATCCAGCTTCACCAGCTTAGACTGTCTGTACTCCTTCATCTCATAATCAAAGGATGCATATCCTCTGGATCGTGATTTCAGTACATCAAAGAAGTCATATATAATCTCATTTAATGGCAGTTCATACTTTAATAACGCACGGGTTTCTTCCATATATTCCATACTGATATAGATTCCGCGTCGTTCCTGGCACAACTGCATAATCGGTCCGACAAAGTCCTTTGTCACCATAATCTCAGCCGATACAAACGGTTCTTCCATATATTCGATCTCAGACGGATCCGGAAGATTCGATGGATTGGTCAGTTCGATCATCTCACCGTTGGTTTTGTGTACCCGATAGACAACGCCCGGTGCTGTCGTTACCAGATCCAGATTATACTCCCGCTCCAGACGTTCCTGTATAATCTCCAGATGCAACAGTCCCAGAAATCCGCACCGGAATCCGAAGCCCAGTGCCACAGAGGTCTCCGGCTCAAACTGCAGTGCAGCATCATTTAACTGCAGCTTTTCTAACGCGTCTCTTAAATCCGGATACTTTGCTCCGTCCGCCGGATACAGACCACAGAACACCATCGGATTCACCTTTTTATACCCGGGCAGCGGTTCCGCACATGCCCGGCCTGCTTCTGTGACAGTATCACCGACCTGTGTATCTTTTACATTCTTTAAACTGGCGGTTATATACCCAACCATACCTGCCGACAGTTCCTCACAGGGGATGAACTGACCGGCACCAAAGATTCCTACCTCTACAACATCTTCTTCCGCTCCCGTTGCCATCATACGGATACGGGTGCCCTTCTTCACACAGCCGTTCTTCACACGACAGAAGATGATAACCCCCTTATAAGAATCATAAATACTATCAAAGATCAGTGCCTGCAGCGGTGCCTCCGGATCTCCCTGCGGTGCCGGTATCTTCGTTACGATCTGCTCCAACACCTGATCAATATTTACACCGGTCTTTGCAGAGATCAGCGGTGCCTCCTCCGCATCCAGTCCGATCACATCCTCGATCTCGCTCTTTACCCGTTCCGGCTCCGCACTCGGCAGATCAATCTTATTGATAACCGGCATAACCTCCAGATCATGATCCAGTGCCAGATATACATTCGCCAGTGTCTGTGCTTCGATTCCCTGTGCCGCATCCACTACCAGAATCGCACCCTCACAGGCAGCCAGGCTCCGGGATACCTCATAGTTAAAGTCTACATGCCCCGGTGTATCAATCAGATTGAAGATATACTCTTCCCCATCCTGTGCCTGATACACGGTACGAACGGCTTGTGCCTTTATCGTAATTCCCCGTTCCCGTTCCAGATCCATATTATCCAGAACCTGTGCCTGCATCTCCCGGCTGGTCAGAAGTCCGGTCTTTTCTATGATCCGGTCTGCTAACGTCGATTTACCATGATCGATATGGGCAATAATGCAAAAATTACGAATCTTACTCTGATCTATATGAGACATGTATATTCCTCCGATTTTATTATTCATTCACAATACTAGCGGTAGTATAGCATACTTATGAGTATTTTACCATTTTTTCCTTGTGATTATCAATGAATAAAGTGTTTTCCTTTCGTAAATCCTAGTACATAGGATTACGTTTCAAACGGAGGAAACATCTTATGGGACTGAACAAGGTAGATCTATGTGGAATGAATACCTCTCATCTTCCACTTCTGAACAACGAAGAAAAGGACCAGTTATTTGAGCAAATCGAACAGGGTGACCGAACGGCCCGTGAACGATTGATCGAAGGGAATCTGCGGCTGGTTCTCAGTGTGATCCAGCGTTTTTCCAGTAATGCCGAACAGGCAGATGATCTGTTTCAGATCGGCTGCATCGGACTTATGAAAGCAATCGATAACTTTGACCGATCCTTAAATGTCCGATTTTCCACCTATGCGGTTCCTATGATCATAGGGGAATGCCGGCGCTATCTGCGGGACAACAATTCCATCCGTGTTTCCCGTTCTCTGCGCGATATCGCCTATAAGGCAATCTACGCAAAGGAACAGTATCTGCGGATCCATGATAAAGAACCTACCATAGATGAGATCGCCACCGAGATCGGGATGGATAAAGAGGCTGTCGTCATGGCGCTCGATGCCATCGCCAGCCCAATGTCCCTATACGAGCCGATCTATCAGGAGGGCGGCGACAATCTCTATCTCATGGATCAGGTCCGAGACAAGAAAAATACAGAAGCTGCATGGGTGGAGGATCTATCACTGAAGGAAGCGATGCGCCGCCTGTCAGAACGGGAATATACCATCATACGCCTTCGTTTCTTTGAAGGCAAAACCCAGACCGAAGTAGCAGAGGAGATCTCTATCTCTCAGGCACAGGTCAGCCGTCTGGAAAAAGGTGCCTTAAAAAATATGCATAAATATCTGGCTGACAATTAGGCCGGCATCTCTCCCTTCCACAGTTCTCAGGAAGCCATCTCCCGCTTTAACCGTTTTATGATCTTCTTCTCCAGGCGGGAGATGTAGGACTGGGAGATGCCAAGCATATCCGCTACCTCCTTCTGTGTCAGCTCTTCTCCGCTATCGGAATTCAGTCCAAACCGCAGTTCTATAATCATCCGTTCTCTTGGTGTCAGAACTGCCAGGGCCTTCTTCAGCATCTTACGATCGACCTCATCCTCGATATCCCGATAGATGACATCCTCATCTGTTCCCAGAATATCCGACAACAGCAGTTCATTTCCATCCCAGTCTACATTGAGCGGTTCATCGATGGATACCTCCATCTTTGTCTTATTGGTTCTTCTCAGATACATCAAAATCTCATTTTCTATGCATCTGGAGGCATATGTCGCCAGCTTGATCTTTTTATCTGATACGAAGGTATTAATTGCTTTGATCAGACCGATGGTTCCGATGGATATCAGATCCTCTACGCCTACGCCGGTATTATCGAACTTTTTCGCTATGTACACAACCAGGCGAAGATTCCGCTCGATCAGAATACTCTTTGCCTCAGCTTCCCGTTCTGTTCCCAGTTGCTTCAACAGACGCCGTTCCTCCTCCGCCTCCAAAGGTGGTGGTAAGATTTCCGTTCCCCCTATATAATGTAATTCCCCCTTCGGCATAAATAAAAAACCGGCTAAACGACCGGTCAGAGACAGCTTAAACTTATCTCCACTCACTACCTGCAACATATTACATCCTCCTTTATCATATCTCTATGCAGCAGTATCTGATATCTGCCGCCCACGGCAACCGGCGTACGACTGACTGCTATCACTACACATCGTGACACCATCGAATGATCGTTTCCTCTCAACTCCAGACTCTGACACTGAATCCCCAGCATCTCTCCCCGCTTTTCTTCCACTGTACAGTATGGGATCATCCGTATCCGAAGAAATTGGTCTCCGGTGATTTGTTCATATGGGATCCGGTTCTCTTTTATGTAGTCCGTCAAAAGCTTCCGGTATCCCGCCGGCAGCAACGAGTATATCCAGCGTGCCTCCGCCACAGCCACCGGTCTTCCGGTCATCGGATCCTGCAAAAAATTACCGGTATCCACATATCCCACACCTTCTATGCTGTGATCGTTATCAAAGTGTAACGTCACCTTATAATAGCCCCGGTTTTCTCTCCGATACCGGGAGAATCCTGTAAGCAATACGAGTACTATTCCTCCACTCAATAATGCAAATGTAAATAACGCCCCCATCTGGCTCTCCTTTATAAAGGAACCGTTCTCTATCGCGTGCTTTATCAGAGAAGAATGGTATAACCAGTTCAAACTACCTCCAAACACAAAGCTGATCAACAGCAATGCTCCGTAGCATCTGCATGCCTCCCGAATATTTTGGGGTGAAAATGTCAACAGACACATTCCAAGCCCTACAACTCCATAATGAAACACCCCAGCCAGCCATGCCCACGGGAACGGAATCCATATACTCAGCACCATCCCCGCACCGCCTGTCAGTGCTCCCAGCAGATATCTCCACCAGACCACTTCCCGTCTGCAGGCGTACCCTGCAAACCATAAAAGAAGGAGATCCATACATGTATCAACCCAAAATACCATATCCAGATAAATCGTATACCTCACCGGTTCACCTCCTCTTTCTTTTCTTTAGTATACGCCTATGTCCCCTCGATTCCTGTCTCTTCATGGGCGTTAACTTCGATGTCCCTATACGCAAAAAGATCCAAAAGGACAACCTCTGTCCTCTTGGATCTTTTTCTCTCAGTATATAGCTGTCTGTTCGACTATTTTCTTCTTAAAAACTCGGGAATCTTGATTCCTCCGTCTACATTTGGCTTTGCAGGAGCCTTTCTCTCTACTGTCTGTGGTGCAACTGTAGCAGCCGGCTTAACAGAAGCAGAGGTTGTAGCTGCCGTGCCGCTTAAGAATGATGGCTTTGCAGAAGGAGCCGGCTGTACCGGTGTTGGCTGTACAGTCGTATGTGCCTGTGCAATCGGCTGTCCGGAATAGGTAGGAACCGTTCCTACCGTTGAAGCCTTTGGCATAGCTGCAAATCCGCCCAGTGTCTGCGGCTTCGGTGCATCGATACCGGTTGCAATAATTGTAATGCTCAGTTCGTCGGTTGATACATCTGCGTCAACCGTACCAAAGATGATATTCACATCCTCACCGGCAATCTCAGAAGCATAGGATACTGCTTCACTGGTATCCATAATCCCTACGTCACCGGAGAAGTTGATAATAATATCGGTAGCACCGGATACGGTTGTCTCTAACAACGGGCTGTCCATTGCCTGCTTGATTGCTTCCACTGCCTTATTCTCACCGGATGCCTTACCGATACCGATATGTGCAATCCCCTTATCCCGCATAACCGTCTGGATATCCGCAAAGTCCAGATTGATCAGACCCGGTTTATTGATCAGGTCTGTAACACCCTGAACACCCTGCTGCAGAACCTCATCTGCCTTCTTCAGTGCCTCCGGAATCGATGTATTCTTACTGCAGATCTGAAGCAGCTTATCATTCGGAATCACAATCAGTGTATCTACATTCTGACGCAGTTCATCAATACCGGCCAGTGCATTATTCATTCTAGGCTTTCCCTCGAACTTGAATGGCTTTGTAACAACACCAACTGTCAGGATACCAAGATTCTTTGCCATCTCTGCAATCTTTGGTGCTGCACCGGTTCCGGTACCACCACCCATACCACAGGTAACAAATACCATATTGGCTTCCTTCATCAAGTCAACGATCTCTTCCCGGTTCTCCTCTACTGCCTGAGCACCTACCTCCGGCTTTGCTCCGGCACCCAGACCCTTCGTCAGCTTCTCACCGATCTGGATCTTCGTTGTCGCCTTATTTAACGCCAGTGCCTGCTTGTCTGTATTTACAGCAATCAGTTCAACGCCCTCTACATTTTCATCTATCATTCTGTTGACCGCATTATTACCTGCGCCTCCCACACCGATTACCAGAATCTTAGCAGGTGTTCTCTCTTCTTTGGACTCAATCTCGATCACAGTTATATCCTCCTTATTCTACATTCATATCTATCCTGTCTCTCAAAAGATACATATACTTAACTTCTATAATATATTTTTTTCACAAAAATTTCAACCAAAAATTAATCATTTTCACGAAAAACCACATCACCTTTTTCGATGCTATAGTCCTTCATATACAGGGTACCGCTTTTCCCTTCGATACTCTGCAGAATATTTCCAAGCTCACTGATCTGCTCCTCGATATTGCTGCCGTTTCCCAGCAGAATCCGAATATTCTGATGATACAGAATAATCTCATCATTGGATGTAAACCGGATATCATCAATCTGAAGGTTATACTTCTGCAACAGCTGTGTTAACGTCAGCACCGTATGAAAAAAGTCCTTGTCCTCAATCGGTAACGGTTCATGCATTACCATAGTGTCAAAATGAATCCCTGTAATACACGGAATGTCCGGCATCTTTTCACTGGAGCTCTCCAGCACGATTCCGTCTTTATCAAAATACATATATTCATTCATGAACTCTACACAGCCCGCCATTGCCTTTTCATACACCGTAATCGTAATCACATGTCTGGATATATATTCTACATCTATCTTTTCAACAAACGGAATATCCTCTGTCGGCTGCAGCTTATTCTTCAAAAATAAAAATAAAGAGTTTTTACCATGCTGGTCACCGACTACCATTCGAATGATTTCTTCATCGGTATAATGCACATTTCCGGTCACCTGTATCGTCTCGATATTAAATTGGGTCAGTACCAGAATCGTTCCGGTTATCAGTACCGCCAGCAGAATGCCTGCCAGGATCCATCCCTTACGCGGTCTGCTCCGCTCATTCTGTGTATTCTGCTCATCTCTGCCCACAGCATCACCCTATCCATTCTACTTTCGTATCTTTATCTGTCGTGCTACCGAAAGCACGATCCCCATTTCCACCAACAGGAATACCAGTGATGTGCCTCCATAGCTGATAAACGGAAGCGGAACACCTGTATTCGGCATCGTATTCGTTACCACCGCTACATTAATCAGCACCTGAACAGCCACATGTGCCAAAACACCGACTACCAGCAAGGATCCATATAAATCTCTGGCATTCACTATAATCAGCATTAATCTCCAGATCAGAATGATAAACAGCAGAATCAGAGCAACGCCGCCTACCAGCCCCAGTTCTTCACAGATAACAGAAAAAATCATATCATTGTGTGACTCCGGTATAAAATCCATCTTCTGGATACTCTGACCTAAGCCTCTTCCCCATAATCCCCCGGAACCGATGGCATACATCGCCTGCAGCGTCTGATAGCCCTTCGGATGGGTTTCCACATTCAGCCACGCATCGATTCGCTCCGCCCGGTATCCGGCTGTCAGGATAAACAGCACACCTCCGACCGCACCTACTGCGGTCAATGCCACAAACGGCCAGTACTTCGGGCTGGCAACAAATAAAATCGCCATAACGATAACCCCGCATATGATAGCGGTACTCAGATTCTCAATCGCAATCAACACCGTCAGAATCATAGGTGGAATCATGATTTTCAGCATAACCTTCCAGTCATTCAGCTTCCATACCTTATTCGTTGTAGCATGTGCGACAAACATAATGATCGCCATCTTTGCCAGCTCGGACGGCTGGAATCGCAGCGGTCCCAGCTCCAGCCAGCGGGTGGATCCGCCGCTGGCACTACCTACCAGCAATACTGCGATGACCATAATACCGATTCCTATGAACGCCGGTACCGTCAATCGCTTCAGAAAATGATAATCAATCTTTGATATCACCAGCATACAGGCAACTCCCATAACCGCAAATATCGCCTGCCGTTTAAAAAAATATGCAGGATCTCCATAGTCGAGTGCTGCCGTATAAGAACTCGCACTATAAACCATCACCAGTCCGAAGCCGACTAAAAAGAGAATGATTACCAGCAGCGAATAGTCAAAATACTCACCCGGATTCCAGAATCGGATTTTCTTTCTAGGCTCTTGTATTTGATTTTCCCGCCTTTCATCTCTCATCTTCTACTCCTCATACCTTATACTTCCGGCAGACTGCGCACATAGTCCTTAAACATATCGCCTCTCTGCTCGTAGTTGTCAAACTGTCCCCAGCTGGCGCATGCCGGTGATAAAAGAACCGCATCCCCCGGATTGGCCAGTTCATAACATTTCTGAACCGCCTGTTCCAGATTATCCTCAAAGATAATCTGATCAAAACCATGCTGTCTGGCGGTTTCTGCTATAAGCCGGGCAGTCTGGCCAATCAAAACCAGATACCGCACCTTTCCGTCGAAGCTCTCGATCCAGTCATCAAACGGAACCTTTTTATCATATCCGCCTCCGATCAACAGTGTCGGACGGTTCATTGCCTGAATCCCCTTAATGGCCGCATCCGGATTCGTACCCTTGGAATCGTTATAATAGTTCACACCCTTTACAGACTTTACAAACTCGATCCGATGCTCGACACCCTTAAACTCCATACATACCTGACGGATCGTCTCTACCGGAACACCCATATAATAAGCGATACCGATCGCTGCCAGATAATTCTCCACATTATGATTTCCCAGAAGCTTCATCTCACTGATGGAAAGCACCGGAACCTCTTTTCCGTCTGTACGGATCACCAGTTCGCGTCCGTTCAGGCAAATCCCTTCCTTCAAATTCTCAACCCGGCTGAAGAATACCGCATGTGCCGGCACCTGCTCCGCCATAGCTCTGGTGTTTTCATCATCATAATTCAAAATACATACCTGATCTGCCGTCTGATTCATCGCTATTTTCTGCTTGGTATCCCGATAACACTCAAAGGTATGATGCCGATCCAGATGATCCGGTGTCACATTCAGTACCGCACTCACATCCGGTCTGAAATCCACTATCGCTTCCAGCTGGAAGCTGCTGATCTCTGCAACCGTCATGCTATCTTCCGTTGTCTCTCCCGCAATCTGCGTATACGGGATTCCAATATTACCAACGGTATAGGAAGGTGTATGATATGCCTTAAAAATCTCACCTACCAGCGTGGTAGTTGTTGTCTTTCCGTTCGTTCCCGTAATGGCAGCCAGCTTTCCTTTTGATACCTGATATGCCAGCTCCACTTCACTCCAGATTGGGATATTTCTCTCTCGAAAAGCATCCGTGAACGGTGCTTCGATCGATATACCCGGACTGATCACCATCAGATCTACCGTATCCAGAAGAGATGGATCCAGCTTTCCGATCACAACGCCTGCTTTATCATAATCTCCCAGCTTATGTAAGACCTCCAGCTTATCTGTCTTATCATTCTGGTCATATACTATAACTTCTGCTCCATGCTCCAGTAACAGCTTTGCTGCGCCGATTCCGCTCTTACCGGCTCCGGCCACAACGACTCTTTTGTTGAATTCCATGTTCTACCTCCAAGTTCCGACTCTATAGTGCCAGTAGCCCGATCAGACACAATACCGTTGTGACGATCGAAAAAATCGCAACGACCTTTGTCTCCGGCCAGCCGGATAATTCAAAATGATGATGGATCGGTGCCATCTTAAACGGTCTCTTTCCGGTGGTCTTAAAGGATACCACCTGAATAATAACCGACAATACTTCTACCAGATAAATCAGTGCCACGATTGGAATAAATAATGGCATTTCAAGGATATATGCAGTGGCTGCCACAAAGCCGCCCAATGCCAGTGAGCCGGTATCGCCCATAAATACCCTTGCCGGATATACATTGTATACCAAAAAGCCCAGAAGTGCTCCAACTGCCGCACATGTAATCGGTTCGATGCCTGCTTTCATACCGATCGTTACTACCGTAAAAAAGGTAGCAATCAATACGGTCACCGATGAAGCCAGACCATCCAGACCATCCGTAAAGTTCGCACCGTTTACGGTTCCGAGAACCACGAAGAACAGAATCGGAATATACCAGAATCCAACCTCCAGATAATGTCCATGCCAGAATGGAATCAACATTCTGGTACCCAGATCTGTCTGCGTCATAATATAGTAACAGAACACCCCGGTCACTACGATCTGTAATGCCATCTTCTGCCATGCCCGCAGCCCCAGCGAACGTTTCATTACTACCTTAATATAATCATCCAAAAAACCGATCAGCCCGAATCCCAGTGTCACAAAAAGAATCGGTAGAATCTTCGGATACTTCTTCATATAGATCAGAGAAGTTCCAACAATACTGCAGAGTATAATCAGACCACCCATCGTCGGTGTTCCCGACTTCTTCAGATGTGACTCCGGACCATCATCCCGCACAAACTGTCCAAACTTCAGTTTCTTCAAAAAAGGAATTACAATGGGGCTTAGCACTACACTGATTCCAAATGCTATCAAAACCGGTAATACAACCTCAAAATTCAAGTTAAAACTCATGTCTCACACCTCGCACTTTTGTACTTTAACTATCCTAGTATAATGCTTTTCCCTATGATAATCAAGCCTATTCCCCTACTTCTGTCTGCGGCTCCTCTGCCGCATATACCGCCTCGATTCCAAGATACGGCAATATGTTCTCATATATTTTCTGCGCCACCGGTGCTGCGATCGTTCCACCATAATAGATTCCGGTCGGTTCATTAATCAGCACCAGCGTAATCACCTGAGGATCATCTGCAGGAGCCACACCGATAAAGGATGATATATACTTGCCATTCCCTCTGGGAAGTTTCTCGCTCGTTGCAGTTTTGCCCCCGATCCGATATCCTTCCACCTGCCCTTTTCGTCCGCTTCCTTCTGCCACAACCGCCTCCATCAGTTCTCGCATCGTCGCTGAAGTCTCCGGTGAGATTACACCTTCTTCCACCGGATGGGTATAAGTCTCCAGACGGTTTCCCTGTTCGTCTACGGTATACATACCAAAATGCGGGGTAATACGATTTCCACCGTTTACAATCGCACTCACGGCTGTTATCAGCTGCATTGGCGTGATCTGAAAGGACTGTCCGAAGGACATGATTGCCAGATCAATCTCTGTCACATCCTCCTGCTTATGCATAATGGAACCTGCCTCTCCCGGAAGATCAATCCCGGTTTTCTGCATCAGGCCCAGTTGTTCATAGGTGTGATACATAGCATCCGTTCCGGTCCGCAGCCCCACATCCATAAATACCGGATTGCAGGAATTCATAATTCCCTGCCGGAAGGTCTCCTGTCCATGCCCGGTTGTTTTATGGCACCGGATCATCCGGTCTCCTACGATTCGATAACCCGGACATACGAAGGTATCTTCTACTGTAAGTACCCCCTTTTCAAACGCCGCTGTGGCTGTCACCGTTTTAAATATCGAACCCGGTTCATACGTATCATTAATACAGAAGTTTCTCCACATTTGATTTAATGCATTCTGTTGCTCCTCCTGACCGAGTCCTGTCTCCCCTGTGTTCAGCGTATAGGGTTCATTCAGATTATACTCAGGTGCATTCACCATTGCATAAATCTCACCGTTTTTCGGATTCATCACAATGATAGAAACGCCTATCGCTTCCTTTGCGATCAGCGTCTTCTCCGCCTCCTGCTGTACATACGCCTGTATATTGGAATCTAAGGATATGCAAAGATCCTGCCCCGGAATCGGTTCTTTTCTTGCTTCCGCTGTATTTGCAAGTTCGATGCCGTTGGCATCTGTCATGGTAAGAATATACCCATCCGTTCCCTGTAATATCGCATCATACTCTACTTCCAGCCCTACAATTCCCTGATTATCGGCTCCTGTAAACCCCAGAACCCGCGATGCCATATCGTCAAACGGATAATACCGTTTGTAATCCTCGTCCACCATGACACCATCCATATGGAGTGCCCGGATCTCATCTGCCACCGCCTTATCGACGTTGCTCTTAATCTTCTCTCTGGAGGATATCTTCTCCACCTTACTGCGTACCTCGTCCTCGGACAGCCCCAGTCTCTGGGTTAATTCCCGAACCACCTGTTCGGGATCGGTGACCTGACTATGAATCACTGATATTGTGCAGACCGGTCGATTTCCCGCCAGTACCACACCATTACGATCCAGGATTCTGCCTCTGGGTGCCTTTATGGCCCGTTCTCTCTCATGAAGATCCTGTGCCAGCTCCGAATAATACGCCCCGCGTCCGATCATAATATATCCCAATCGTCCGACCAGAAACATCGCAACTGCAAATATCATGCAGAACAAAATCAGCATCTTTCTGCGGTTATAGGTCTTTACTCCAGTCATCTCTGTCAATCCAGCTATTATCCATATCAGTATACGCGGTATTTCTATGAGTTATGACTGCCAGTTTCTATTCTCCCACTACTGTGCACCCTCTGTTGATGCCTCTGTCGCAGCTTCGGTTGTCACACTCTCTGTATTACCGTCTGTACTTCCGGCCTCTGCTCCCTCATCGCCCTGCGAAGGGTCCGCCTGTACCGGTGTCGGATTCTCATCCACAACCGGTGTTCCGTCATCCACGCTGGTATTGCTTTGGAACACATTCATGTATGGCAGTACTGCCTCAAATATATCATGTGCCAGAATGGAAGAATCCGCACACTTGGACTGATCCGGTGCATTCGGTTCGTCCACTACAACATACAAAACAATCTGTGGTTTTTCTACCGGAGCAAACCCAATAAACGAAATGACGTACTTGTTATTTCCTCTTGGCTGCTTCTCCGCAGTACCCGTCTTTCCACCGATCGTATAGCCTTCGATCCGAACCCGCTTACCGGTACCGGCTTCTACTGTCTGATACATATATTCCTTCAGCAGATTCGAGGTTTCTTCCGATATTGTTCTTCGTACCACCGTCGGCTCATTATTTGTTATAATCGCCCCCTGCTCATTGACGATCTGCTTCATAACATGCGGCTCATAGTAGTTTCCTCCATTTACCAATGAGCAAAAACCCGTTGCCAACTGGATCATGGATACGTTCTGCCCCTGTCCAAAGGAAGACGTAGCCAGCTCCATCGGATGCAGTCCGTCCTCTGTATAAACCAGCCCGGCTGTGCTTGCCTCACCGGGAAGATCTACATAGGTCTTACTGCCAAATCCAAATATTTTCTCATATTTATAGAAGGTTGCTGCCCCTTCCTTCTGTACAATCTGCATCAATGCACTATTGCAGGACTGCATAATCGCACCTTCTACCGTTATCTCTCCATGTCCGCTGTGTAAATGACAGTTTACCGGCCGCTGCCCTTCGATAACCGTATAATGTCCTGCGCAGAAAAAGGTATCACCGTCATGAATCACATCTTCCTCCAGACCTGCCGCAACTGTGAACGGCTTAAAGGTCGATCCGGGTTCAAAGGTATCATTGACTACATAGTTTCTCCATACCTTATTCAAGGCATCCAGCTTCTCCTCATCCGTCATCTGTGCAACCAGTTCAGCTCCGCTCGCTGCCGAAACAGTCGTGTAGGTTGGTTCTGCCGGCTCTGCTGTTGTGTCCTCGGCTGTTGTATTCTCAGTAGCAGCATTTTCCTCTGATGTTTCTTCTGTGGTGGCCTCTGTTGTTGCCTCGATCTCCCGTTCAAAGGAGTAACTGCCGTCCTCATTTGCGAACTGATAGTAAATACTATCCTCCTGATATGGCTGATTGCAATCAAAGGTATAAGAATTCGCCAGTGCCAGAATCTCTCCGTTATTCGGATCCATGGCCAGAACCGATACATTCTTCGCACCGGTCTCCTGCATGTAGGTTGCGATTCGTTTTTCAATAATCATCTGAATATTTGCATCCAGCGTTGTAACGACCGAATAACCGTTAATCGGTTCCTTTACCGTCCGTTGCAGAGTCTGATCGCTGGTCAGGTATCCATACTGCCGTCCTTCCACGCCATTCAGTTCATCATCATAGTACTGTTCAATACCGGAGTTTCCTACATTACCACTGGCGGTAAACCCTAATACCTGACATGCAACCGTAGAATTCGGATAATACCTCTGATACTCGTCCTCCAGCCAGACACCTACAACTCCCTTTCCTTCCTTCGTTTCCAGATAATCATTAAATGGCGCTACCGTATCATACGATAGTTTCTTCGCCATAATCTTATACAACGAATCGCTATCTGCCAGTGCCGCACTGATTTCTTCGTCGGTCAGTCCAAAGTAGGTCTTCAGTGCTGCTATGGTGATCTCCTGCTTTGTCTTCTTCTGATCATTATCCAGCGTTATGGTTTTTTCTCCTTCGTCCAGTATGATCTTCGGTTCGATTACCAGATTATACACCTTTTCACTGGTTGCCAGCTCGGTTCCGTTTCGATCCAGGATATCTCCCCGCCGATACGGAATGGAGATACTGTCATATCGCTGCTGAGACAGAATCCGTTCTTCATATTCTGCACCCTTTACCTGTTCAAGATATACCATTCTGCATAAAACGACAATAAAGCCGACCAGTACTACTCCACACATTACCGTCAGCTTCATTTTCATTCTATGTAAAAACTTCTTTGGCCGTTTTTTCCTTCTTTGTCCTGCCATAGTTTCTTCTCCTGCCTGCTATCCACTTACTGCGGAATATCCGTAAACTGATGTACATAGTCTGATTCCGTCAGATCATAGTATACAACCTGTCCTTCTGTCGGATATACCATTCCCAGTTCATTCATCGCTCTGTCTCGAATCTGATCCAGATTCACACTGCTGTTCAATCGTGCCTCATATGCGTTATTGTCATCTGCCAGTGTCTCGATCTCGGACTGTAGGGTTGATATCGTATTGCTCTGTGTTGATACCTTTGCCTGCATCGACAGCATCAGATAGCAGGCACCCAAAGTTGCTGCTACCGCAAATGCCAGAAATACTGCAAATCCCGGATTCATCGCCAACTTCAAGCCCTTTTGTGTGCTGTTTTTCCGCACCTTCGCATAGTCCGGCAACTCCTGCTCTGACCGTCTGCGTTCCGGTCGTTCATACTCCGGCTGTGCAATCTGTCTTGCTGCAGTACCATTCGTATAATATTGTGTGTAAGTTCTGCTATACTCTCTCATTACTCTCTCCAACTCAGCTTATTTTTTCAAATACCCGAAGTTTGGAACTCTTCGATCTGGAATTCTCATTCAGCTCCTGTTCCTGTGGAACGATCGGTTTTCTGGTTATCACCGTTCCCTTCGATTTCTTCCCACATGTACATACCGGAAAGCTCGGTGGGCAGGTACATGGATTTTCATTTCTCTTAAAGATGGTCTTTACTACCCGATCCTCTAAAGAGTGAAATGTGATGACACACAGTCGACCTCCCGGATTCAACAGATCAATCATTTCATCCAAAGAATCTTGTAATACCTCCAGTTCATGATTCAGTTCAATGCGTATCGCCTGATAGGTCTTCTTGGAGGGGTGGCCGCCATTCATGCGAACCTTCGCCGGAATAGCAGCCTTTATAATTGTGTTTAGTTCTTCCGTTGTCTCAATCGGCTTTGCTTCTCTCGCCTGTACAATATGCTTTGCTATATTATGTGCGAACTTATCTTCACCATAATCCCGGATCACCCGGTACAGCTCCGCTTCACTATAACCGTTCACGATATCCTTTGCCGTCATTGTCTGTCGCTGATCCATCCGCATATCCAGAGGTGCATTTACTCGATACGTAAATCCCCGTTCTGCGGTATCCAGTTGATAGGATGATACGCCCAGATCTAACAGAATACCGTCAACACCCATGACTCCCAGTTCTTCTACCCGCTGTTTCATATTGCGGTAGTTATCACGAATAATCGTAACTCGGTCTTCGTATGGCCTTAATCGCTCCGTTGCGGCTGCAATCGCATCTGCATCCTGATCGATTCCTATGAATCTTCCCTGTGAAGACAGTCGTCTGCATACTTCGCTGGCATGTCCGGCTCCACCCAGAGTCCCATCTACATAGATGCCGTCCGGTTTGATATTCAGATTCTCGATTACTTCTTCCAGCAATACAGACTTATGTACGAATTCCATGGTAGCCTCCTACAGTTCGATTCCCAGTGCATCCAGATCTTCCACGATTTCATCCATGTTCTCAGCGATTTCAACACTTCTCTGATTCCATGTATCCAGATCCCAGATTTCAATCCGTTCAATGTTGCCGACGATCGCGACTTCCTTTGTAATATGTGCAAAGTCACGAAGGATCTGTGGCAGGAGGATTCTACCCTGACTGTCCAACTCACAGTCAACGGCTCCGGCCATAAAGAAGTCTTTTGTCTGTCTGGCGCGCTTGTTGAGCATTGGCAGTTTCCTCAGTTTTCCTTCAAACTCTGCCCACTCAGTATCCGGATACCCATATAGACAGCCATCCAGTCCCTTTGTAATCACAAAGGTATCGCCTAACTGTTCCCGAAGCTTGGTAGGGATAATCAGTCTGCCCTTTGCGTCAACGCTGTGATTAAATTGTCCCTTTAATCCGCTGGACACGACTTCCTTTTCCCTCCATTTCTGTGATGATTTGCTCCACTTCGTTCCACTAATCACCACTTTTCTCCACTTCATAGGGTTATTTTATATTATTTAAGTTATAATTTCAAGGGCTGAAACCCGCAAATTTGGAATTTGTTCGTGTGAAATTGCATAAACTTTTTGTCGTTTTTTTGTATAAATGCACTAAAAAAAGAACCGATTTTCTCGGTTCTTTTATCGTTTTTACCATATTTAGTTGAGTCTTATTTTTCAAACACTATATATTGTGTTCACTTACTCTTTACCGGACTTCGCCACGGTTCTCTTTGACATCCGTAACCGGACCACATAGAATACGATCGCTCCGATCACCAGACAAAGTGCCAGAACCTGTGACACCCGCAGACCTGTATTACCAATCATCAAGGGATCGGTCCGAAGTGCTTCAATCCAGAACCTTCCCAATCCATAGCCTGCCACATAGATTGCCAGAAGCTCTCCCTGAAATCTCTTCCGTTTTCTCCAGATCAAAAGAAAGATAAACAGTGCCAGATTCCACATGCCTTCATATAGGAAGGTTGGCTGTACCCAGATGCAGCCATTCACCGTATGCTGCATCATCTCATCGGTAATAATCCCCGAATACTGTAATCCGGCCAGGGTTCCATGATTCTCATAGTATTCCAGCGGAATCGCCATTGCAAACACCGAATCCGTATAGGCACCAAATGCCTCTCGATTGAAGAAGTTGCCCCACCGACCAAGCATCTGTGCCAGCGGAATTCCAATCGTTATCGTATCCATCATCTGCAGGAACGAAACCTTCCGCACCTTACAGAATATCAGACATGCCAGAACGCCGCCGATTAATCCGCCGTAAATTGCCAAACCACCGTGCCGCAGATTAATCACCTTTAAGAAGGTTTCCCAAAATGAGGCTCCTTTCACAAAATAATAATCCCAGCTGAATATTACATAATATAATCTGGCACACAGAATTGCCGGAATAATCCCTACCAGCAGATAATCCAGATACAATTCCGGATTCTGCCCGGTTCGTTTTGCTTCTCTGGTTGCCACCAGATATGCTAACAGGATACCAACCGCAATTACAATTCCATATAACTTAATCTCTACTCCAAACACGGTAAAACCGTCCGGCACATTCTTCAAATATAACCCTATATTCGGAAAACTAATATCATTCATCGCTTACTCCTTATACATTGAACTTAAACAATATGACATCGCCATCCTGAACCACATATTCCTTACCCTCGGAACGTAACAGTCCCTTTTCTTTTGCGGCATTCAAACTTCCGAGTTCGATCAGATCCTCATATCTTACGATCTCGGCCCGGATAAACCCACGTTCAAAGTCCGAATGAATCTTTCCGGCTGCCTGTGGTGCTTTCGTTCCCTTCGTGATCGTCCATGCCCGTGTCTCTGTCTCTCCGGCTGTCAGATAACTGATCAAACCAAGCAGTGAATAGCTTGCTCGGATCAATTTTTCCAGACCGGACTCCTTCAGACCCATTTCCTCCAGAAATTCTTTTCTCTCATCATCATCCAGTTCTGATATCTCTGCTTCGATCTCCGCACATACAACGAATACTTCACAGTCGGATTCCTTTGCATATTCTCTGACTGCAGCCACATGTGGATTGGAAGCTCCATCATCTGCCAGATCATCCTCACTGACATTTGCAGCAAAGATCACCGGCTTATAAGTCAACAGATTGTACTCCTCCAACCAGGCCTGCTCGTCCTCATCATTGGTTTCAAAGGTCTTTGCCAGCTTTCCGGCTTCCAGATGTGCCTTGATCCGGTTCTGAAGCTCCAGTTCCTTTGCCAGTGTCTTGTCATTCTTTGCACCCCGGACAGTTTTCGCGATTCTTCTCTCCAATACTTCAATATCCGAAAAGATCAGCTCGAAGTTAATGGTTTCAATATCCCGTAACGGATCAACACTTCCATCTACATGGATCACATTCGGATCTTCGAAGCATCGCACTACATGTACGATAGCATCTACTTCACGAATATTCGCCAGGAACTGATTTCCCAGACCTTCTCCCTTCGACGCACCTTTTACCAGACCTGCGATATCTACGAATTCAATCACTGCCGGTGTTGTCTTAGCTGAATGGTACATTTCTGTCAGCTTTGTCAGCCGTTCATCGGGAACTGCTACGATTCCTACATTTGGGTCGATTGTACAGAATGGATAGTTTGCACTTTCTGCACCAGCCTTTGTTAATGAATTGAATAAAGTACTTTTTCCTACATTTGGCAATCCGACGATTCCTAATTTCATTTTATCCTATACCTGTCCGAAAACGCTTGATTTATAAGCCTTCTCGCCTTTCTATGTTTTTATTACACAATTATAATTCAGCTTATTATTATATCATACGTCCCCTGCTTTTGAAACTATAAAATCACCTTTTCTGTTTTTATCATATCTTGCAAAGTATCTACTATCTACTTCGCTTTCTGCTCCGCAATCTTCTCATGAATCTTTGTATTATATAGTCTGTAAAGTGCTGTATCCTTTCCAATCTGATTATCAAATGAAATTACCACATTTAAGACATCCCCATTCGTGTGTTTTGTGAGCCTATTCTAACCATTGGGTTATTGCCTCTTCTGAAAAGAAATAATATCGTATCCTGTCTTCATTAATTTTATTATGATTATCAACAGGCTCTATCACACATTCGTCTGTCTTAAACGATACAATTCTTCCATAGCCATCCCTGCCATTACCTACTAAAAAAACTCCATCGTTAGCAATCGCACCCATTTCATCATAACCAAACTGATAACTATATATTTCCCCCTTCTCATAATGCATGATTTGTGTTGTATCCCAACCGGTAAGGACAAGTTCATATATACCGTCCTGATCCATATCTACAATACTGTAATATAAGATTTGAAAGTCTTCGTCATATCTGCCATTCCTTAAATGATAATTATTTAAATAATATTCCCGACTATCATCCGCAACGCTGATAAAACTCTTTTCACTCAATAAGACAGCATGATAAGCTTGCATTTCATCTCCCTCTGTCAAGACATTCTTTTCTGTTTCTTCCATTTCTTTTATAGGAGCATGTTTTACTATCAAAAGTTCCTCTTCTGATAAATCACCAAGTAGACAAGCATCAAGCATATCTTCTGTAAATTCTATATTCTCAGCCAATTCTATCTCCTCTATGGAGTCAACATAATTACTAAATTCTTCCTGTGTAACCTTTACACCTCCAACTTCCAAATCATCTCCATCCATAAATGCTAATTCTTCCTCTGTATATCCATTACTATTCCATTCTGTAATTCTATAATAACTGGTACTCGCTGCTCCGCCGGAACCCTCATAAATACCATTTATGTGGATTCGCTTCATTCCACGAAAAACATCCTGATAGCTGTATACAACCCCATCTTCATAGTGAAGAACCTGTGCAGATTCCGGCGAACAGTACAACACAATCTCATTCGCACCATCACCATCCATATCCACAATTATAAAGTAATCTGCCTGATGGTATCCCACCGGATATCCTAAACACCAATCATATTCATCCCAATAAAACTCCTGATTTCCCTCTTCTGTACTAATAAAGGGTTGCTTGCTGTTTAATACCATCCAATACGCCAGCATGTCTTCCCGCAAACCAAGCGCTGCAACTTCCTCCGGTGTAGAAAACCACTCTCCTTCTTCCGATATTTTTTCATCGGTCAAATCATCTGCTTTTTCTTCCACTCGCTCATCCAAGTCTACATTTTCATCCATAGAAGCGAATTGATTACACCCTGCCAGCACCCAAATTCCCATAACAAAAATTAGTAATAATCTTGAAATGCCTTTTCTTAAACTCATGTTTCCTCCATTATCATTCAAATATATATTAAGCGGTTTTTAAATATTAATTTTGTCACCATCCCTACAAACTACACCTTGACATAATTATCTTAACATACCGCCTGAATCCATGCCACCTAAAAAATACCCTCCTTACTGGTTTGTCCAGTAAAGAGGGTACATATCTCTAAAGTGTGAATGGCTATTCTTATTAGTTTTTCTCAACCTTTTTAATCGGGTACATCCATGTAGACAACAACTTCATCGTCATCCTTTTCCAGCAGACCTTCTTTTACAAACGTCCGAAACATTCGAATCGGATCCTCTCCCATTTCCATGAACCCCATCCAGTCTTCCTCTCCGGTGATCTTCTTCAATTCTCTGTGAATCGCCGGATAGCTGAATCTACATCGGAATCGCATAACCTCTACTAACACGTTCATCTCCCCCTCTTTGAATCGTGTACTTAACGTCTACTTACTCGTCCCAGTTATGATATACAGCCTGTACGTCATCGTCTTCATCTAACAGATCCAGAATTCGATTCATTTTCTTGATATCCTCTTCGCCGGTTAATTCTACCCAGGTCTGCGGAATCATTGTAACCTCTGCAGATGCAAATGTGATTCCGGCTGTCTCCAGAGCTTCCAGTACTGTACTGAAATCCTCCGGTGCTGTAATGATTTCGTAGCTGTCTTCCTCTTCTGAGAAGTCCTCAGCACCGGCATCCAGAGCTGCCATCATCAAATCATCTGCTTCCTGATTACATTCTTCCTTATCGATGATGATCTGTCCCTTTTTATCAAACATAAAGGACACACAACCGGTTGTTCCAACATTTCCGCCACCCTTGGTAAATGCGTTTCGTACATTGGATGCCGTACGGTTCTTATTGTCTGTCAGCGTATCAACGATGATTGCAGTACCATTCGGTCCGTATCCTTCATATGTAATGGATGTATAGTTTACTGCATCGGAAGATCCCGCTGCTTTCTTGATACCACGCTCGATCGTGTCATTCGGCACATTATTTGCCTTCGCCTTTGCAATGACATCCCGCAGCTTGCTGTTATTATCCGGGTTTGGTCCGCCTTCCTTTACGGCTACGGCGATTTCCTTACCAATGATGGTAAAGATCTTACCCTTTGCTGCATCATTCTTTTCCTTCTTATGCTTAATATTGGCAAATTTTGAATGTCCTGACATAGTAGATTCTCCTCTTCTTTTTTATAATTCTTATTCTTTTCATTCATGGGAATACCCAACAATCTTATCTAGTTTACCACTCTTTTTAAGGTCTGTAAAGTCACCGGCACCCGATCTTTCCTTCCTTTTATCCGGTTTTACCCTTCGGCAGCCTCGGTCTTTTCTTCCGGATCTTCCTTCACCTTGGTTACCTTTACCTGAACAATCATCTTGTCATGGATATCGATTGGATGGAAGGAATATCCCTGATATACGATATTGATCTCCTCATCCTCCATCGGCAGACGACCCAGCTCATACAGCAGAAACCCATTCAATGTATCGATATCTTCGTCCGGGAACTCAATTCCCAGCAGTTCCGATATCTCATCCAGCCTTGCCAGTCCACGCATCAGATAGCAGTTCTCCTGTCCCAGCCGGATAATATCATGTTCCTCTTCATCGTATTCATCCAGAATATTCCCTACAATTACCTCCAGAATATCCTCCATTGCGACGATTCCTTCCGTCTGGCCATATTCATCCACTACGATTGCCATATGTATCTTCTTTGTCTGCATATCATTAAACAGCTTACTGATATTCTGCGTCGGATGCACAAAGTAAGGCTCCCTCGCCACCTTAAGCAGTGAAACCTCTTTATCCCGCATATAGTATCGCATTGCATCCTTTAGATGTAACACTCCTACAATATTATCTAAATCTTCTTGATATAATGGATATCTGGAAAATCCGTTTTCCAGCATAAGATTCATTGCTTCCTCCAGACTGAGTGAAGCATCGATACCGACGATTTTCTGACGAGGGCTCATGACATCTCTGGCTTCTTTATCACCAAACTCAAAGATGTTATTAATCATCTCTGCCTCATCTTCCAAAATCACACCATGTTCATGTCCCTCTGTGACCATGGATTTAATCTCTTCTTCTACTTCTTCTTCGTTCTTTGCCTTGTTCCGCGAAAACACGTGAAACAGGCGACTGGGACCGCTCTTGGCCATCTCCCGTTCTCCTTTCCCTTTTAGCTGATAGATTCTATCAATTATCCAATATTTGTATCTCTTCTAAAATAGCATGGAGTACGGATTTCGTCAATTCCTTATGTAAGTTCAAGACTAATCCGCAATGCAATATCCACCTGTTCCATAATATCTCCCTCCAGATGGCAGACCTTTTCCCGCAGTCGTTTCTTATCAATGGTTCGAATCTGTTCCAACAGTACAATCGAATTTTTCACGATCTCACATCGTTTGCAGTCCAGTTCTATATGAGTTGGCAACTTTGCCTTGGTCATCTTGCTGGTAATGGCCGCCACAATCACTGTGGAGCTGTGACGATTACCCGCCTCATTCTGAACCACCAGTACCGGCCGGACACCGCCCTGCTCGGAGCCGACAACCGGCCGCAGATCCGCATAATAGATATCTCCACGTTTTATAATCATTCTTTCACTCTCCAGACATTCTTTCTTACCTAAAGTATTTCCAAAGTTATCCGGAGTATACACGTATTATCTATTCAAACCATTCATACGGCTCTTCTGCCAGATAGTCCAGCACCCCGACTACCTTTCCATGCCGGGTATAGATCCTTGGTACCCGTCTGGTCAATCCGCAAACAAACTCATAATTAAAGCTGGCACTGGCATTTGCAAGCTCTTCTACCGGCAGCCATGCATTGCCATCCCGTCCGAACAGTGTTGCCATATCACCCACTTTTACATTCGGAACATCTGTAACATCTACCATAAACTGATCCATGCAGACTCTTCCTATAATTGGTGCAGATATACCATGGATCAACACTCTGCCCTGATTTGACAGTGCGCGCTTATAACCATCTGCATAACCGGTCGATATGGTTGCTACTTTTGTTTCCCTCGTGGTCGTATAGGTCCATCCATATCCGATGCCCTCGCCGGCCGGCAAGGTCTTCACATGGGTAATGCGGCTTCGCAATGCCATCGCCGGCCTTAAATCTGCCGTATCCTTCTCCACCTCTTCGGATGGATACAATCCGTAGGTACTGATTCCGGAACGTACCATATCCAGTTCCAGATCTCCGGCTTCCATAATTGCGGCACTATTGGCTGCATGCCGAATCGGGAACCGAATGCCCTCACTCTCCAGTACCCCCAGCATATACCGGAATTGATTTAACTGATATTCAAATGCTTCTTTCTTCTTCTCATCTGCTTTTGCAAAATGTGTAAAGATCCCCTCCAGCTCCAGTCCGGGCAAAGCGGCGATCTTCTTAATATCCTCCACTGCCTGCTCATTGCACGGAAAGCCGATTCTGTGCATACCGGTATCCAGCTTAATATGCACCTTTGCCGTCTGCTGCATCGCCTGTGCCGTTTCTGACAGCTTTTTAGCATCCTCCAGTCGATAGATATTAATCGTGATCTGATGTCGGATCAGATCCTCAAACTCCTCCGGTACACAGGTACCTAAGATCAGAATCGGTGTCCGAATTCCGTATCGTCGCAGCTCCTCCGCCTCTTCCAGATGAGCCACTGCATAATAATCGACCTCATCCTCCAGTGCCTTTGCGACTGCTACCGCACCATGTCCGTACGCGTCTGCCTTGATCACTGCCAAAAGCAGGGTATCCGGACGAATATGTTTTCTCATTTCTATTATATTGTGATAAATAGCGTCTAAGTCCACCTCAGCCTGTACATTATAATACTTCATTCTCAAATTCCTCCTAATCTATAGCAATACTTCTTCCAAACCCAGAATGATATCTCCGGCCAGCATTCCGCGATGTCCCTTCTTTTCTGCCGCCGCGTCACCTGCCAGTCCATGGATATATACCCCCGTTCTGGCCGCCTCTGCAAGTGAAAGTCCCTGAACCAGAAAGGATGCTATTATGCCGGTCAACGCATCACCGGATCCTCCCGTTGCCATACCATCATTGCCGGATAAATTTATATAACACTGTGTTTCACCAGATACTGCCACAACGGTTCTGGCATCCTTTAGAACACAGACTGCTTCTTTCTCATCTGCAAACTCCTGTGCATACTTCCATGGTGCCTGCTTGAGCTGTGAAACCGGTACTCCACTCAGTCGTTCCATTTCCTTCATATGCGGAGTCAGAATCATTCCCGCCTTACCGATTCTCAGCTGCAAAAGCTCCGGCATCTCAGAACAATTCGTGATCGCATCTGCATCTACGATCAATGGCCGATCCGACTCCAGTGCTGTCCGGGTCAGTGCATGCCCGATCTCTCCGGTACCGATTCCCGGCCCGATTACGATAGCGTCTGCCCATCCTTCCGCCTTCTTTAATAAACGGACGGCTTCTTCTTGATTTGAATACACCTGCAGAAGTGCTTCCGGCAGCCGTTCCTGTATCGCTTCCCGATTATTTTGATGAGTAATAATCTCTACCAGTCCGCAGCCGGAACGATAGGCTGCTTCTGCACTCAGGAGTGCTGCCCCGCATATCGATTCACTTCCGGCTACCACTGTAACCTTACCAAAGGTTCCCTTATTCCCACTTCGGTTTCGTTCCGGCAGATACCGCCACTGGTCTCCGTCCTCATAAGCATAACATACAGGGCTTCCATATGACACCGCCTGTGCCGGGAACCCAATATCTGCCAAAACCAGATCTCCACAGTATTCCGGTCCTTTTCCTATCAGTTGTCCTGTCTTCTCACATCCAAAAGTTACGGTTACATCCGCCCGAAAGCCGATGCCGTATACATGTCCGTCTGTACTATCGATTCCGGATGGTATATCAATGGCGCATTTGAGTCCGCCCAGTTCATTCATACACCGGATCACTTCTCTTTGCGGAGATCGGATCTCCCGATGTAATCCCACCCCAAAGATGCCATCTATGATCACATCGTATCGTGGCTGTTTCCACATCTGCAGATCCGTTTCTGTCACTCCCTGATGAACCTGAATCTCCAGCCGTTCCAGAATCTGCTTTTGCCATCGGTACTGATCGGTCTCATGTGTCACGCCTCCGATCTGCCAGACATCGGTATCATAGCCGTAGCCATTTAAGATTCTGGCAACCGCCAGTCCATCACCACCGTTATTTCCGCCTTCTGTCACGATCAGAATCCGCGGCTGCCCGGTAAGTTCCAGCTCCTCAAGGTACGCAGAGACAATCTGCGCAACGGAAAGAGCCGCCCGTTCCATCAGAACCATAGACGGAATCTCCAGTTCATTTATCGTATAGGCATCGATTGCCTGCATTTGCGTTCCTGTTGTTATATATCGCATATCTTACAGCCTCCCTGCTATAGAGAAATGTCATTATCCTACTCATCATAGTCTTATCAATGGCATTTGTCAAAGGGGATATATTATGGTATGATTTCTTATTATATCTATGGAGGATCATACCAATGATACTGGCATGTCAGAATATCAGTAAGTCCTTTGGCATCAAGGATGTCTTAAAGGATGTTCAATTTCATATAGAAGAACGGGAAAAGGTAGCCCTGGTCGGCATAAACGGAGCCGGCAAATCTACACTTCTGAAGATTATTATGGGTGAGGAAGCTCCGGACTCCGGGCAGATAATTCTGGGCAAGGATAAAACCATCGGATACCTGGCTCAGCAGCAGGAACATTCCTATCAGCATACCATTTACGAGGAAATGCTGTCCGTAAAACAGCATATCATAGAACTCGATCAGAAGATTCGGGAGACCGAAGCTGCCATGAAACATGCAGAGGGTGAAGCACTGGAAGCTCTTCTGAATACTTACACACGGTTAAACCATACATTTGAACAGGAAAACGGATATGCCTATAAGAGTGAAATCAATGGCGTATTAAAAGGTCTGGGCTTCACCGAAGGAGATTATGACACCCGGATCTCTACACTGTCCGGCGGTCAGAAAACCCGTGTAGCCTTGGGCCGTCTTCTGCTCAGCCGGCCGGATATCATCCTCTTGGATGAGCCAACCAACCATCTGGATATGAGTTCGATCGCCTGGCTGGAGGGATATCTGAACAACTATGACGGAGCCGTACTGATCGTTTCTCACGATCGATACTTTCTGGACCGCATCGTTACAAAGGTGGTCGAACTGGAATTCGGCGTCAGCCGCGTATATAACGGAAACTATAGCTGGTATGCTGCACGAAGAGAGGAAATACGTGCCAGCGAGATGAAAGCTTACTTAAATCAACAGGCAGATATCCGTCATCAGGAGGAGGTCATCGCAAAGCTAAAGTCCTTCAATCGTGAAAAATCTATCAAGCGGGCAGAAAGCCGCGAAAAGATGTTAAACCGTATAGAAGTTCTGGATAAACCACAGGAGGTTCATGATGCCATGAAGATCCGTCTGGAACCGGAGGTCGAAAGCGGAAATGATGTTCTTCTGGTGGAACACCTGTCAAAAGCCTTTGGCTCGCATGTCCTGTTTGAGGACATTACCATCGATATTAAACGCGGGGAACGCGTCGCACTGATCGGCAATAACGGAACCGGAAAGACTACGATCCTAAAAATCATAAACAAATACGTTCCAAAAGATACCGGTCGAATCGTTTTAGGTTCCCGTGTAAAGATCGGCTACTACGATCAGGAGCATCAGGTGCTTTCTCCGGAGAAGACCATCTTTCAGGAAATTTCGGACGCCTATCCGTCACTTACAAATACCAGAATCCGAAATGTACTTGCAGCCTTTCTTTTTACCGGCGATGATGTATTCAAAAAAATCGAGGATCTAAGTGGTGGTGAACGCGGACGTGTTTCTCTGGCAAAGCTTATGCTCTCCTCTGCCAATCTTCTGATTCTGGATGAGCCGACAAACCATCTGGATATCACGTCAAAGGAGATTCTGGAGTCTGCCCTGCGCAGCTATACCGGAACAGTATTCTATGTATCGCACGACCGATACTTTATCAATAAGACCGCAACCCGGATCCTAGATCTGACGGGTGGTCATCTGAATGAATATAAAGGAAACTATGACTATTATCTGGAGAAAAAAGAGCTGGTAGAACAGCTATATGAACAGGGACATTCCGGCACTTCCACCGCCACCGCTTCTGCTCCGACCGATTCCACTCCTTCCTCTGAGTCCAAACTGGACTGGAAGGCACAGAAGGAAGAACAGGCACGACAGAGAAAACGTGAAAATGATCTGAAGAAGCTGGAAGCCCGAATCGAGCAGCTCGAAACCCTCTGTCAACAGCTATCCGATGAGATGTGCCGGCCGGAGGTTTCTACCGATGCCGCACGCTGTATGGAACTGGCAAAACAAAAGGAAGAAGCGGAAACCACGTTAGAAGATCTGTATACCCAATGGGAAACCGCTGCAGAATAAACCTACGGATACACACATTCTCTGCACGACTCCTCATTATACCAAAACGGATGCATACCATATCGTTCCAAAGAAATGGTATGCATCCGTTTTTATTCTCGTACTCTTATATTACATCTTTCTACTGAAGCTTCTGCTCTAATGTCTCACGAATCGCCTTTATAAAGCCTTCGCTTGAAAGTGCTGTCGGATTCGGAATGGAAGTAATCAGTGCCAGATCCTTTGTCATCTTACCGGACTCAATCGTCTCAAGGGTCGCTGCCTCAAGTGCATCCGCAAATTTGCCAAGCTCCGGAAGCTGATCCATCTCTCCACGCTTTCTTAATGCACCTGTCCATGCAAAGATCGTTGCTACAGAGTTTGTAGATGTCTCTTCACCCTTTAAGTGCTTATAATAATGTCTCTGAACCGTACCATGTGCAGCCTCATACTCGTAGTATCCTTCCGGCGATACCAGTACGGATGTCATCATTGCCAGGGAACCAAAAGCACTGGATACCATATCACTCATAACATCACCGTCATAGTTCTTACATGCCCAGATAAATCCGCCCTTTGCCTTCATAACACGAGCAACCGCATCATCGATCAATGTATAGAAGTATTCAATACCGGCTGCCTTGAACTTCTCATCGTACTCTGCATCGTAGATTTCCTGAAAAATATCCTTGAATCTATGGTCATACTTCTTTGAAATCGTATCCTTTGTGGCAAACCACAGATCCTGCTTTGTATCCAATGCGTAGTTAAAGCAACATCTTGCAAAGCTCTCAATCGACTTATCTGTATTATGAATACCCTGAATAATACCGGCTCCCGTAAAGTTATGGATGGTTTCCCGGATCTCCGTTCCGTCCTCACCGGTAAATACCAGTTCTGCCTTCCCGGCTCCCGGAACACGGATCTCAGAATTCTTATAAACGTCTCCGTATGCATGTCTGGCCAGTGTGATCGGCTTCTCCCAGTTCTTTACACATGGCTCGATTCCCTTTACTACGATTGGTGCACGGAATACCGTTCCATCCAGTGCAGCCCGGATCGTACCATTTGGACTCTTCCACATTTCCTTCAGATTATACTCTGTCATACGTGCTGCGTTTGGTGTGATCGTTGCACACTTAACTGCCACACCATACTTCTTGGTAGCCTCGGCAGAATCAATCGTTACCTGATCGTTCGTCTCATTTCTATATTCCAGCCCCAGATCATAATACTCTGTCTTCAGATCTATGTATGGAAGCAGGAGTTCATCCTTTATCATCTTCCATAATATTCTGGTCATCTCATCGCCGTCCATCTCGACCAATGGTGTGGTCATCTTAATCTTTTCCATGCTTGCTCCTCCTGTTGTTCTTATGCCTATCTAGTCCCATATTTTACGCATTGAACGCTTATTTGTCAAATACTCCTTTATTTATCCTCATCCCGGTACGAATCATCCCGTTCGGAATCATCACCGGATCGTTTTCCCATAACGATCATAGCTACCAGAATCACGATTGATACAATCAGGATCACTGCTGCGATCCATGGTCGGAATCCATCTCCGGTAACCGGAACGCCTGCTAACGCATATATCATCCCGCTCATCTTCTCTCTCCTTTCTCCTGTCTTCCCTGCTCCCGGTACTGCCGGTAATACTCTATATATTCCTGTGTTATCATTTTATTCTGATATAGTGCCTGAAGAGTAGACTCATATTCCCTTTCGGATGCCTCAGAGGCTGCCAGTTTCTGAAGATTCTCATTTACAGCCTCCTGATAGTCCTTTACCCCGATCACCTGATTTTGCAACAGTATGCTCTGCTTATAGATTTCTTTTAAGAATCCATTATACCGGACATCTCTGGTCACTCCGTCATCCACCTGAAACTCCGGCTGCAACAGTTCCAATATTGCACGCACGGATGTATTCGTCAGCAGAATGCCGTCTCCCAGTTCAAATAAATTCTTATAAATCACCGGATGTCCGTCCTTTATCCCCTGACGATACGTAGGCAGATATGCGGAAAACACCGTTTTTATAAATGATTCCTTCCGAAACTGCGTGTATTCCTTCTTTGCCTGACACACAACTCCTTTATGATACTTCAGATCTGTCAAACGATTCATAGGAATGGTCAAATCCTGCGTCTTGTCTCCCAGCACCAAAACGTGGATCTGGCTCCTCTGCCGCCAGATATAGGCAGGCTGCTGATAAATTTCCTTCTTCTCCCACGCATCAATTATAATGCATTTATAGTCCTTCCGGATCTTATATTTATAGAATACCTGTTTGATTTTTTTCTCGTCATACTGAAGCAGGCTGTCCTCTTTTTTTATCGGTTCCTCATCTTCGGCTTCTTTTTCAACTTCTATTTCAACTTCTTTCTCTTTTTGTTTTTTCTGTTTCTTTGTTTGCTGTCTGCGTTTCTTTTTGCTCTGCTGCTTTTCTTCCTGTCGTTTTTCTTCCGACTGTTTTTCTGTATTCGGTTCAGGCTTTTCCCTGCTATCTGCTACGACACCCGTCTCGTTTGCCGTCTCTTCTTCATCGGTTTGTGGTTCCACATCCGATTCTTCGATATTATAATTCAGGATCAAAGCTATTCCTGCAATCACGCATGCCACACCAAGCAGAAAGAACCACATGTTATTGATACAAAAAGAAGCAATTACGAATCCTATTCCAGTCAATATACAGACTGGGATCCCGATTACATATAATCTTGTAAGCCCGTTTCCATATCTTAGACCAGTCCAGAATCTCTTCATTGCTTCTTCTCCTGCCTGCTTTCTTCTTTATGTCCTGCTTTTATAATTCTTCCAGAATATCTGCATCCGGGACTGCTTTCTTCGTCGCACCCTTGAAGTTCCGGACTGCTACGGTTGCCTTATTGATCGGAATATTCGTACCGGCTCCGGCGATACAGCCTCCCGGACAGCCCATACCCTCGATCAGACAGCCATTCTTACGGCCGGCCTTCGCCAGCATCAGCATCTTTCTGCACTCACTTAAACCTTCCGCATGCTCGATATTTACCTCTACCTCAGGGTGGTATTCTTTGATACATGCCTTAATCGCATCCGCCACACCTCCGGCTACCGCATATCCTCGACCGGCTCCGGTCGCATCCTCCATCGGCACACCCTGACGGAAATCATCAAATTCAATATCCTGTACTAAGAACATCGCATCCAACTCCTCGAATGTGATAACAAAATCCACATCACTTCGAACGGTACGTCTGGACGCCTCCAGCTTCTTTGCTGCACATGGTCCGATAAATACAACGGATGCATTCGGATGTTCCTTCTTAATAATTCTGGCAGTTGCTACCATCGGTGTCAATTCATTGGATATCATACTAATGGTTTCCGGAAAATATTTCTTTGCCAGCATCGCCCAGGACGGACAGCAGGAAGTCAGCAGAAATGGCTGCTTTCCGCTCGCTACGGCCTCTACATAATGCTCTGCCTCTGCCATGGCTCCGATATCGGCACCGATTGCTACCTCATATACATCCTTAAAGCCCAACTTGATCAAAGCGGCTTTGATCTTCTCCGGTGTCGCATACTCGCCAAACTGCCCTACAAAGGCAGGTGCAATCTCTGCAATGATCTCTCTTCCGGACTTCATCGCACGAATCAACTGAAACAGCTGTGACTTATCCGCAATCGCTCCAAATGGGCAGCTGACCATACACATACCACAGGACACACATTTATCTTCATTAATCTTTGCTCTTCCGTGCTCGTCGCTCTCGATCGCTCCCACTCCACAGGCATCTGCACACGGACGTCTCTTATTTGCGATCGCATCATACGGACAATTGGCCTTACACTTTCCGCATTTGATACACTTATTCTGATCAATAAAGGACCTTCCGTTCACCCAGGAGATGGCATCCATCGGACATACCTCCATACACGGATGTGCTACACAGCCCTTACACTGATTGCTTACCTCATATATGTTATTTTCACAGGCATTGCAGGCGGATGGAATGACCTGCATCAATGGCGGCTCATAATACTTTTCATCGATTGCACTTTCCTCCAGTCCCTGTGTGACATGCACCGGTCGATCCTCCGGACGCAGCGACATTCCCATCGCCAGGCGCACCCGTTCACTGGTAATCGCCCGTTCTCGATATATATTATCACAATACTGTGGTGTATCTCCCGGTGTAACCTTATATGGAATCGCCTCGATATCATCATTAATCGAATCCGAATTATATGCTACCTTTGCTATCTCTACAAATACCTGCTTGCGTAATCTTCTAACATCCGTTTCTAAGCCTCGCATATGGAACCTCCGCTTTTTTCTTTGTCTTAAATACAATTAGAATTATTATACCACTCCTGCCCCGGATCTGTCTATGAAAGAACCTATTTTCCCATTTTGTATTTCCGGCACCGGGACTTGCATTTTTTCGAACGGGTCTTTATACTAATGATAGATTTAGAATTCGATTTAAGAGGTATCTTTATGGCGTACGTTACTTCAATGACATATTCAACAGAAGCCCAGTTCTTAGAGGCGGTCGAAGCCGCAAAGCTGGCGCAGCAGAAAGCACAGCTTTCCTCTGCTTCGCAGTCAGGGGTTGCTTCTTCCTCTTTTCAGGACTTATTAAATAGCAGTACCGCTGCCTATGCATCCACTGATGCTTATCGTACCCGTACCATGCAGACCGCCGGCTATTCTTCTGCCGATCTGGATGCCTACTTTCAGGAAGCCGCTGATACCTATGGTCTTCCGGTTGCTTTATTAAAAGCCGTTGCAAAGCAGGAGTCTAACTTCCAGTCTGACGTCGTGTCATCCTCCGGTGCTGTTGGCATTATGCAGCTTATGCCCGGAACCGCTTCCTATCTGGGCGTTACCGATGCCTATGATCCTTATCAGAATATCATGGGAGGAGCGAAGCTTTTATCGCAGCTATCCAGTCACTATCAGGGGGATTTATCCCTGACTCTGGCCGCTTATAATGCCGGTTCCGGAGCTGTTGATAAGTATGGCGGTATTCCTCCGTATACAGAAACACAGAACTTTGTTGCAAAAATAAAGGCCAGCCTCGGCATGTAGGCTGGTCCTTTTCTTTTCGCTTTCTTCTGTATTCTAGGATACTTAATGGTGATAATTCTGCATCCGCATCGCATATTCGTCTGCAATCTGCTTGTATTTCCTGTAGTCTTTTTCCTTCAGTTCTCCGGAGCTTTGATACTGCTCTACCAGTTCCTGATATTCCCGCAATGCGGTTCTTGCCAGATCCTTATAGTTATTCTCCAGATTCATCTTCAGCTCATTTAGCTTTCCCTCAAGTGCCTGCTTAATCTTCCGTTTTACCATATGATCCCCTTACCTTTTCTCTATCTGTCTATGGTTATCGGTTACTTCTCTCATACTTGGCAAGCGTATGCAATGCATACTGCACGCTGGCATACTGCTCCTCCAGCGATCCGGTTCCGGTAGAAATATCCAGCGAGGCTGCTACATCAGTCAGTATCACTTCATCGATCGTATCCCGCATCTCCAGAAAGATCTTAAGCTTCGCGCTATAGGTCTCCGCGTCTAAGAACTGCATTAACAGAGGATTCACACCGTCTCCGGCCTCATCCGAATCCGTTTCCGTATGCTCCGTTGCTTTCTCCACCCACACTGGTGTCTGTGGCTCTTCGTTTTCCGCAGACTTTGCAGCTATTTCATCAGCTCCAATATCAGAATGCTCCTGCACGCCGGCCTTATCCGGTGAATATACCAGTTCAAAGCGATACTCCTGTTCGATATCCGGATACTTCACTTTATCTACGCGTTCCATAAACATGGAAAGCGGCCGAATATACACCTTATACTCGCCGTACAGTGCCTGATACACAACCATCTCTTCATTGGTTTCTGAATGATATCCTAATGTAATAATCTGATAGAGATTCCCTTTAAAGTGCCGGTATCTCTGTCCCGGAATGGGACGTGCTGTCTGATTCATCCTTCACACTTCCTTATGCATATTCAAAGCGGCTCCCTTCCATGAAGGAACTACGCTATTTCTTTATTATATACATCTCCGGTCTTCATTTCAAGGGAAAGCACATTTATTCATTGTTGCTTTTTAGCCTTTGCAGCTTTCAAGATATCAGCAAGATTGTCGCCATTAAGCACACCTAGATAATCCTCCTGAAATCCAACTAAAACATCTTTATTCTCCTGTTCAAGTTCTCTGCACTGCTTGTAAAATTCATGCAAATCTTCTTTCTTGTAAACAGCTTCTATAAAGGTTCTGGAAGCTTCTGGTATCTTGTCATATGAATCATATAAATCAACTACAGCCTTCTGGACTTTTTCAAAGCTCAATGGTTCATTTCGTTCTTCTTGCTCGATCAATATACCAACAATATCAGATAAATCATTTTTATATTGACGACCTGCCATAAGTTTCATAGCTACCAGATACTCTGCATATACTGTTCTTATCTGCAGTATATTTGAAAAAGTCTTGTAGTACTTTGAATGTTCCGCCAACCTCGGTGTATATGAATTCGTATTAACAAAGTCTGTGTTTAGCCATCCAACCGGAAGTCCCAACCTGTATCCGACTGTGTTAATAGCGTCCTTCATTGCCCCTGATGACTTAATAATCGCGTCCATATCATAAGTCATGTCTCTAAAACCATAATTGATAAGAATCGATGCCCCTCCAATAAGTATAATCTCAGCAGACATTCCGCACCTCACTTTCCACGATATTAAATCGCATAAATTCAGGTATAGCGTTCGCCAATGCCTTTTCTTTTATGTTTTCATCTCCCGTCGCTGCATATGATACTACAACGCCCGCAGGAAAATATGGCTTCTCAAGTTTTTGAGAACGAATATCATTGTAATTCGTGCAAATAGGAAGACCATTGATTCTGGACAGATAATCAATCATCGCCAACAAATACAAGGATTCTCTATACCAACTTCGTTCATATAACTTACGTATCTCATCTGCCTCAAGTGTTTCAATGATGAAGTCAATGTCTCCTTTATCCTTTACACGATGGCATGTATTACTCTTAAAGGTTTCAAAAGAACATCTATAATCCACCTTTTCTATTGCATTATTTTCCAGTATAGAATCAACCGTCACGCCAAGAACCTTAGCGATCTTATATAAAGTTCCAGCTGTACATTTATCAAGATCCGCTTTTCCGCTACAGATATCTGTGATAGTAGTCATTGCTACACCGCTTTCCTTGCTTAAGCGATATCTTGACATATTTTCTTTTTCAAGTAAGTCATTTATAATCATCAGCCTTCCCTCCTTTTTCTATAATATATCGGCCGACCAAACCAATGTCAATAATTTTCTTCACAAGGGGCTTTCCAAAGCCCTTATGTTCACATTGAAAAATAACTGCCCGCATATTATAATTATATCATACTGTATTATAAAGGCTTACGTAAAGGGGGACTACTTATGAAGCTAACTTTTATCGGAGCAGATCATGAGGTCACTGGAAGCTGTCACTTCTTAGAAATCGCAGGCAAGAAGCTGGCAATCGACTGTGGTATGGAACAGGGCGCTGATATCTACGAAAATGAAGATATGCCGTATCCTGCTGCAGATATTGACTACATTTTTCTGACTCATGCACACATTGACCATAGCGGATATCTTCCGCTTATTTACTCCCAGGGCTTCCGAGGATCCATATTTGCCACTAAGGCTACCACCGATCTGTGCCAGATCATGCTTCGGGATAGTGCCCACATTCAGGAAATGGAGGCAGAATGGAAGAATCGGAAGGCCAGACGATCCGGTCTGCCGGAGGTCACACCTCTTTATACCATACAGGATGCCGAGAATGTCATCTCACACTTCCATTCTCTGGACTATGATGCGATCGTAACGATCTGCGACGGAATTCAGGTCCGTTTTTCCGATGTCGGTCACCTTCTCGGATCCGCCAGCATCGAGCTATGGGCAACCGAAAATGAACAGACCGTGAAGCTGGCATTCTCCGGCGATATCGGCAATATCAACCAGCCGCTGATCCGCGATCCACAGTATCTGTCAGAGGCAGATTATGTCATCATGGAGTCTACCTATGGCGATCGTTCCCATCCGGCTACACCGGACTATGTAAAAGAACTGACCACAATTATCCGCGATACCTTTGCAAGAGGCGGAAATGTAGTGATCCCATCCTTTGCCGTCGGACGGACGCAGGAGCTCCTGTACTTCATTCGCGAAATCAAAATGCAGAATCTTCTGCCGGAATATCCGGACTTTGAAGTATATGTAGATAGCCCTCTGGCTGTAGAAGCAACCAATGTATTCAACCGAAATGTGGAAAGCTGCTTCGACGAAGAGGCGATGGCATTGGTTCGAAAAGGAATTAATCCAATCGCCTTCCCGGGTCTGAAAACTTCTGTTACCAGCGAGGAATCCAAAGCCATCAACTTCAATCCCCAGCCAAAGGTGATTCTCTCTGCCTCCGGTATGTGTGAGGCAGGTCGAATCAGACATCATCTGAAGCACAACCTATGGAGACCGGAGTGTACGGTTCTCTTTGTTGGATATCAGGCAAACGGAACGCTGGGGCGCTCTCTCTTAGAAGGTGCACCTGCCGTCACACTCTTTGGTGAAACCATCGAAGTAAGGGCACACATCCTGAAGCTCGAAGGCATCAGCGGGCATGCAGACAAGGAACACCTGATCCAATGGCTGCAGGCCATTTCTCCAAAGCCGAAAGAAGTCTTCGTTGTTCATGGCGAAGACAGTGTCTGTGACAGCTTTGCCACCTGTCTCCGAGAGGAATATGACTATCACGCCGAAGCGCCTTATACCGGTGCTTCCTTTGATCTCCTGACCGGACAGTGGATCACCGATGGCAATCAAACAAAGAAGTCCAAAGCAGTAATTGCGAAAAACAGCCGTGCTACGACGATCTACCTTCGTCTGGTGGCAGCCGGTCAGCGCCTGTTAGCTGTGATCCGCCATAACGAAGGTGGCAGTAACAAGGATCTGATCAAGTTTACCGACCAGATCAATTCTCTCTGTGATAAATGGGATCGTTAGCCTCACATTTCCAACTCCTGTGCATACCCTAATCGTAAGGAGTACAGCAGGATCAGAAGCTATGGCAGCCGTTTTCGACACAGATATTATATTGCAACCGAATCATCGTATACATGCAGACTATGCCCACCACCGTCACATTTATGGGACGGGAGTGGGCATTGCGGTTTTAGATACGGGGGTTTATCCAAGATCTGATTTTTCCCATTATCCTCAGCAGCCCCAGATTCTGTCTAATCGGATCCTCCACTTCCAGGACTTTGTAAATGACCATAAGAAGGCCTATGATGATTCCGGTCATGGTTCTCATATCTGCGGAAGGATCGCTTCTTCTTCTCTGCTCGCAGAGGATGAATATCTGGGGATTGCCCCCGGCTGCAGCCTGATTGTTCTAAAGGTTCTGGATAAGAATGGAAATGCTCCTGTCAGCACCTTTTTAAAAGCTCTTCGCTGGATCAGTCAATATCACAAGACTTACAACATTCGCATCGTAAACATCTCCATCGGAACCAACGCCCCTCATTCCTCCAGCCATCATCTTCTGACAGAAGCTGTCGAATCCCTCTGGGACCAAGGTCTGATCATTTGTGCTTCCGCAGGCAACAACGGTCCAAAACCCGGATCTATCAGTTCTCCGGGCGATAGCTGTTCCATTATCACTGTCGGAGCCTCCGATGACAACCTTTCTGCTCTGACGCATGGTGCCAGACGCCTATACTCCGGACGTGGTCCGACAAGCTGTCAGAACGTAAAACCGGAAATCGTAGCACCTGGAAGCCAGATCATCAGCTGCAGCAATCAGCCGCAGGGCTATGCAGTCAAAACCGGAACCTCCATGTCTACCGCCCTCGTCAGCGGTGCCCTGGCACTCCTGCTGGAACAGGAACCTGCCCTTACTAATCAGGATGTAAAAAACCGCCTGCACAAATGTGCCAGGCGGTTAGATTTACCTCATTTTCAACAGGGCTGGGGACTTTTAGATATCTCACGTCTTCTGTAAATCAGATATCTGATCCCCAACACTGCTTATTACTTTATTTTGTTATACCTTTACTTTCCGGATCGGTTATAATTAATCAAGCAGCCATCCAGAATGATCTCTCTCTCATTATCGGTTAACTGTCCAAGAGTTACCGTAAACTCCTTCATGTCCTTGTTTACAACATATGCCTTGATCTCATCGGTCTTATTCTTCACTGCTTCTGCAATGCCCGGAATAAAGATATAGTCATCATTTGCAAACGGAAGTTCTGTGTCCTTATCCTTAATTAGGAATGGAAGCATACCCCAGTTAATCAGGTTAGAACGATACCGCTTCGTTGCATATTCATTGGCAATATTCGCCCAGCCTCCCAGTACCTTCTGACAGGATGCAGCCTGCTCACGGGCAGAACCGTCTCCCGGTTTAACGGCAAAGATCGTACTGCCGACACCAACGGTCTTTCTGCTGATTGTATAGGTTTCCTTGATCTTATCCATGATCGGTGTCAGCTCCGGAAGTGCTTCACATGGACAGGTATCTGCCTCGATCGCCTTCTGTGCCTTCTGAACCTCTTTTGCCCGTCCTACATATGCAGGATCTTTTCTGGACAGTGTAAACTCTGCCAGACCAAGCGGATTGGAACGATAAGACGATGTTTCACCGGATGGGATCAGTTCATCGGTCGTGGTAACCGGATCATGGATCTCAGATACGACCTTCAGAATCAGATTCTCCGGCAGTGGTGCCATTGCCGGCCAGTCCTTAATATTTGGTCCAAACTTAATCTCTACGGAAGGATCGGCCTTGCCAACCCCATTGTATACACGATGCTCATATATGCTCTTATCAAAGTAATACTTTCTCTGTGTAAAATTCACATCCAGATCCGTTGCGGCTGTCAGATATCCCTTATTGGCTGCAGTTGCTGCGATAGACCGCGCATCCATCAGTGCCACGGATGAAATCTGTCCATTCTGGATCTTAGAGCCTTCCCGGTTCGGGAAGTTTCTGGTTGAGTGACGGATACTAAATGCATTATTTGCAGGGGTATCACCGGCACCAAAGCAAGGACCGCAGAATGCAGTCTTTACAATCGAACCTGTCTCAATCAGATCTGCCAATACACCATTCTTTGCCAGTTCCATATAGATCGGAGTACTTGCCGGATATACACTTAATGTAAACTCATCTGCTCCGATGTAAGAACCCTTCAGGATATCCGCTGCTTCACAGATATTTTCAAATCCACCGCCGGCACAGCCTGCGATAATTCCCTGTTCTACATACAGTTTTCCATTCCGAACCTTATCCTTTAAAGTAAAGTCTACTTTACCATCCAGACTTACCTTTGCACGCTTCTCACAGTCGTCTAAGATATCCATCAGATTTGCATTCAGTTCCTCAATGGTATATACATTACTTGGATGGAATGGCATTGCGATCATAGGCTTAACAGCTGACAGATCTACATACACAACGCCATCATAATATGCAACTGCACCAGGATTTAACTCCTTATAATCTTCACTTCTGCCATGGATCTCATAGAACTCCTTAATTCTGTCATCCGTCTTCCAGATGGATGACAAACAGGTTGTCTCTGTGGTCATAACATCAATACCGATTCGGTAATCGGCACTTAAGTTCTCTACACCGGGACCTACAAACTCCATAACCTTATTCTTAACATAACCACAGCCAAAGGTTGCACCAATGATTGCCAGAGCCACATCCTGCGGGCCGACACCCTTCTGTGGCTTACCGGTCAGGTAAACAGCTACTACACCCGGCATATCAACATCATAGGTCTTCGATAAGAGCTGCTTAACCAGTTCTCCGCCGCCTTCTCCGATCGCCATGGTTCCCAATGCACCATAACGGGTATGGCTATCAGAGCCCAGAATCATCTGTCCACCGGCTGCCAGCATCTCTCTGGCAAACTGATGAATGACTGCCTGATGAGGAGGTACATACATTCCACCGTACTTCTTTGCACAGGAAAGACCAAACATATGATCATCCTCATTGATGGTTCCTCCTACCGCACATAATGAATTGTGACAGTTCGTTAATACATATGGAATCGGGAATTTCTCCAGTCCGGATGCTCTGGCTGTCTGGATAATTCCTACAAATGTAATATCATGCGATGTCAGCTTATCAAACTTAATCTGAAGCTTCTTATCATTTCCGGATGTGTTATGTGCCTGAAGAATCTGATATGCCATCGTATTCTTCGCAGCCTCTTCCTTTGACAGCTTGCTGCCTGTCTGTGCCTCATAACCGGCTGCTGCCTGTCCATCCTGGATCAGTTCTGTACCGTTTATAAGATAGGCTCCACTATCATATAATGTAACCATTCTATGTCCTCCTTTTATGCTTTTTTACCCTGTTTTCTATTATGATGCCTAGTTTACAAACTTTAGGACAATTCCTAAAATCACGAATATCGCAGCTACCACCAGAGCAATGATATTTAATACCATACCGGCTGTTGCCATGCCCTTCTTCGGGGAATTCTTTCCCTGTGCTGCATTCTGAATACCAACGATTGCAAGGATAATAAACAAACCTCCATACAGGAAACCACCACCCAGCAGTGTACTGCACATCATTCCCAGATTCAGTACACACAGGACAATACCGATAATCAGACTGGTCTTTGCCTTCTTGGCATTTGCCTCTTCCATCGTCTCCATATTCTGTGGAGCCTGATTATTTTCCGGAACCGTTCCTCCAGTCATACCGCTTCCGCCTGCATCATAACTCCCGGTCGTACCATAGCTTCCGCTTGCATCATAGCTTCCGGTCGTGTTGCTGCCGGTTTCAAATGTCTCCTTATCATATCCCGTCTGATTCTGATTATTATCCATCGTTTCTCCTTCTTGTTTCTTCATATTTCAAATCGTACGTCAACTTTTTTCGTACTTACTCTTACTTCTTTGTTATATAACCCTTTGCCTTTAACAGCTCTGCACACAAAACTGCACCACCTGCAGCACCACGAACGGTATTATGTGACAGTCCGACAAACTTCCAGTCAAAGATGCTGTCCTCACGAAGACGTCCGACTGACACACCCATACCGTGCTCGTAATCAACATCTAAGCTTACCTGTGGGCGGTTATCCTCCTCCAGATACTGGATAAACTGCTTCGGAGCACTTGGAAGTCCCAATTCCTGTGGTTCACCACTGAAGTTTACCAGACGGTCGATCAGCTCTTCCTTTGTCGGATTCTTCTTAAAGTTTACAAATACAGCTGCTGTATGTCCGTTTAATACCGGTACACGGATACACTGACTGGTGATCTTTGGTCCGTTGGTACACTTTTCGATCTTTCCGTCTACAATATCTCCCCAGAGACGCAGTGGCTCCTGTTCAGACTTCTCTTCCTCACCACCGATATAAGGGATGATATTGCCTACCATTTCCGGCCAGTCCTTGAAGGTCTTACCGGCACCGGAGATTGCCTGATAGGTTGTAACAACCACTTCCTGCGGTTCAAACTCCATCCATGCGGTCAATGCCGGTGCATAGCTCTGAATGGAACAGTTTGGCTTTACGGCCACGAAGCCCCGCTTCGTTCCCAGACGCTTCTTCTGGAATTCAATCACTTCTGCGTGCTGTGGATTGATCTCCGGTACCATCATCGGTACATCCGGTGTCCATCTATGTGCACTATTGTTAGAAACAACCGGTGTCTCGGTCTTTGCATAAGCTTCCTCGATTGCTTTGATCTCATCCTTAGACATATCAACCGCACTGAATACGAAATCAACGGTAGATGCGACTTCCTCTACTTCGTTTACGTTGTGAACGATGATATTCTTCACTGCTTCCGGCATCGGAGTATCCATCTTCCAGCGATCTCCGACTGCTTCTTCATAGGTCTTTCCGGCACTTCTTGGGCTTGCTGCAATCGTAACCACCTCAAACCACGGATGATTCTCTAATAATGAAATAAATCTCTGTCCTACCATACCGGTACCACCAAGGATACCTACACGTAACTTTTCACTCATTGTTTCTCTCCTATTTTGTAATATTCATATGTTGTGTGCTTTCACACTCTGTATCTTACTCTTTTATTTGATAACACGTACCTTTACAACACCTTCGATTGCATTCAGCTCTGCAACAATGGCATCTGTAATTTCTGCAGAAACATCCAGCATAGAATATGCCCAGTCCCCCTTAGACTTGCTGATCATATCGGAAATATTGATTCCCTTTGTTGAGAATACACCGGTAAACCGAGTCAGCATATCCGGAATGTTCTTATGATTGATTGCTACACGGGCAGTATTGGAACATGCACCCATGTCGCAGGCCGGATAATTGACAGAGTTCTTGATATTTCCGTTTTCGATATAATCCACTACCTGCTTCACTGCCATCACTGCACAGTTATCCTCAGATTCTTCTGTAGATGCACCCAGATGTGGCAATGTAATAACATTCTCAACACCTGCAACTGCCGGATTTGGGAAGTCTGTTACATACTTGCTTACTTTACCGGATGCCAGTGCTGCCTTGATATCTTCATCATTTACCAGAACATCTCTTGCAAAATTTAAGATCTTAACACCATCCTTCATCATGCCAAATGCGGCTGCATTCAGCATACCCTTTGTACTGTCTAATGCCGGTACATGGATGGTAATATAATCACATTCTTTATAAATATCCTCTACGTTAGAAATATGCTTTACCTGACGGGACAGGTTCCATGCTGCATCAACCGATACATACGGATCATAACCATATACTTCCATACCTAAGTTGACCGCTACATTGGCTACCTTTGCACCAATCGCGCCCAGACCGATAACACCTAACTTCTTGCCTTCGATCTCACAGCCTGCAAACTTTGACTTATTCTTCTCGACTGCCTTTGCGATTCCCTCATCGGCTGCATTTTCCTTTACCCAGTTATATCCGCCTACCAGATCTCTGGATGCTAAAAGCAGACCTGCGATCACGATTTCCTTTACACCATTGGCATTTGCACCCGGAGTATTGAATACAACGATTCCCTGCTCTGCACACTTATCTAACGGGATATTATTCACACCGGCACCGGCTCTTGCGATTGCCTTTAAACCGGCCGGAAGTTCCAGATCATGCATGGCTGCACTTCTTACTAATACAACATCTGCATCTGCCAGTTCATCTATAACATCATAGCCTGCCGGCAACAGATCCATACCACATGCTGCTATTGGATTTAAGCATTTTACCTTAGCCATTACTGATTCTCCTCCTCAAACTTCTTCATAAACTCTACTAACTTCTCTACGCCTTCAATCGGCATAGCATTGTAGATGCTGGCACGCATACCGCCAACGGTACGATGTCCCTTGATATTTACAAAACCGGCTGCCGTTGCTTCCTTTACAAACTTTGCATCCAGTGTCTCATCCCCTGTTACAAACGGTACATTCATCAAAGAACGATCCTTTTTCTCAACGGTTCCCTTGAACATTTTACTGCTATCCAAGAAGTCATACAGAATCGCTGCCTTCTTCTCGTTATGAATCTTCATAGCTTCCAGGCCGCCCATTTCCTTTACCCACTTGAATACCTTGCCGCAGATATAGATACCGTAGCAAGGAGGTGTGTTGTACAGAGAATCTGCATCTGCCTGTGTCTTATACTTTAACATCGTAGGCGTTCCTTCCAGAACATCATCCCGGATCAGATCTTCCCGGATAATCACTACAACGACTCCGGCAGGTCCTACATTCTTCTGTACACCAAAGTAGATCAAACCATAATCTGTTACGTTTACCGGCTGAGACAGGATATCAGATGACATATCTGCTACCAGAATCTTGCCCTTTGTATTTGGTAACGTCTTATAGGTTGTTCCATAAATTGTATTGTTATGGCAAATGTATACATAATCCGCATCATCATCGATTGGCAGATCGGAGCAATCCGGAATATAACTAAAGGTCTTATCTGCAGAGGATGCAACGATATTTACCTTACCATACTTCTTTGCCTCTTCTGCTGCCTTCTTTGCCCACTGTCCGGTTACGATATAGTCTGCTACCTTATTCTTCATCAGGTTCATTGGGATCGCTGCAAACTGCTGGGATGCTCCACCCTGTAAAAACAGTACCTTATAATTGTCCGGAATATTCATCAGATCTCTCAGATCCTGTTCTGCAGTCTGAATAATTTCTTCAAATGCCTTGGATCGATGGCTCATCTCCATTACGCTCATACCGGTTCCGTTGTAGTCCAACATCTCTTCTGCTGCTGCCTTTAACACAACCTCCGGTAATACAGATGGTCCTGCTGAAAAATTGTACACTCTTGCCATTTTATAAATCCTCCTCGACTTATTCGCTATATTCTAATTTCAGAATGTCTCTTCCATGTGTGTTATTTTCTGAAATCATAGTGTCTTACGCTTACTTCTCCAGATCTTCTCCTGAGAAACAGGTCTCGATCGGCTTTCCCGGTGCTACCATAGGCCATACCTTGTCATCTTCATTGATGATACAGTCTATAACAACCGGTCTGCCTGCAGTCTGTGCCTTCTTAAATGCCTCTTCGAACTCTTCGATCGTGGTAACCCGGCAGCCAATAGCACCCAGTGCTTCCGCAACCTTTGCAAAGTCCACGTTATCATTTAAGATTGTATTCGAATACCGCTTATCATAGAACAGTGTCTGCCACTGACGAACCATACCCAGTACGTGATTATTAATAACGATCTCAATCACCGGAATATTATATCTGGCTGCCGTCGCGATCTCATTCATATTCATACGGAAGCATCCGTCACCTGCGATATTGACAACCGTCTCATCCGGTCTCGCAACCTTCGCACCGAGTGCTGCTCCCAGACCATAGCCCATCGTTCCCAGACCACCGGAGGTCAATAACTGATGCGGCTTCTTAAACTGGTAGAACTGCGCTGCCCACATCTGATGCTGACCAACCTCTGTTACTACGGTTGCATCTCCGTTTGTCAGCTCATACAGCTTCTCAATGATTGCCGGTCCGGTCAGAATTCCTTTCTCATAGGTCATCGGATACTTCTGCTTCAGTTCCTGAATCTCTGCCATCCACTCCGGCTTCTTTGATTCCTCCACCTGATCGATCAGCTTCTGAAGAACGACCTTTGCGTCCCCGATAATCGATGCATCCACCTCTATATTCTTATTAATCTCTGCCTGATCGACATCGATATGGATAATCTTCGCATTTTCTGCAAACTTGCTGGCATTACCGATTACTCGATCAGAGAACCGGGCACCAACTACAATCAGAAGATCTGCATCAGCCAGTCCGAAGTTCGATGCCTTCGTGCCATGCATACCGATCATACCGGTGTAGCGCTCTGCGGTTCCTTCGATCGCACCCTTACCCATCAGAGTATCACATACGGCAGCATCGATCTTATCCGCAAACGTCCGCAGTTCCTGCTCTGCATCTGCGATAACAACACCACCGCCGGCCATAATAAATGGCTTCTTTGCCCGATTGATCATAGCCGCTGCAGTCTCAACCGCCTTGTCATCAATCGTATCTGTTACCCGTTTGATCTCTTCCGGCTGCATCGGCTCATAATCTGCCATATTAGCCGTTACATCCTTTGTGATATCTACCAGTACAGGCCCCGGTCTGCCGCTTTTTGCAATCTTAAATGCACGCCGGATTGTATCTGCCAGTTCATGTACATTCTTTACGATAAAGCTGTACTTTGTGATCGGCATAACCACGCCGGCAATATCTACTTCCTGAAAACTATCCTTACCTAACAGGGTAACACCTACATTTGCGGTAATAGCAACCACCGGAACAGAGTCCATATAAGCAGTTGCAATACCGGTTACCAGATTAGTCGCTCCCGGTCCGCTCGTTGCCATACAGACACCAACCTTACCGGTTGCTCTGGCATATCCATCTGCTGCATGGGCAGCCCCCTGCTCATGGGATGTCAGGATATGCTTGATTTCTCCCTGATGTTTATATAATTCATCATAAATATTCAGGATACAGCCGCCCGGATACCCAAATACAGTATCAACGCCCTGTTCCTTCAAACATTCAATTACGATTTCAGAACCTGTTAATTGCTTCATTCTCTTCCTCTCCTTACTTGTTCCCCGGAATTTCCAAGATTGCTCCCCGATTGCCGGATGTTACCATAGCTGCATACCGTGCCAGATAACCGGTCGTTACCTTTGGCTCTCTTGGCTGCCACTGCGCTTTCCGCTTTGCCAGTTCCTCATCGGATACCCGTACATTTAATGACAGGTTATCGATATCGATATCAATGATATCCCCTTCCTGTACCAGTGCGATCGGTCCACCGACTGCGGCCTCTGGAGATACATGTCCGATAGAAGCTCCCCGGCTGGCTCCTGAGAATCGGCCATCTGTGATCAATGCAACAGAGGATCCCAGTCCCATACCTGCGATAGCAGAAGTCGGATTTAACATCTCACGCATACCGGGACCACCCTTTGGCCCCTCATACCGGATCACTACAACATCACCGGCAACGATCTTTCCACCCTTGATGGCTGCGATCGCATCCTCTTCACACTCGAAGACTCTTGCAGGACCGGAATGTTTCATCATCTCCGGAACAACCGCAGAACGCTTAACTACACTGCCATCCGGTGCCAGATTGCCCTTCAGAACGGCTAAGCCGCCTGTTTTACTATATGGATTGTCAATCGGTCTTATAACCTCAGGATTGCGATTTACACAGCCTGCGATATTCTCTCCAACCGTCTTTCCGGTAACTGTCATACAATCTGTATGAAGCAATCCCAGCTTATTAATCTCATTCATAACTGCATAGACACCACCGGCTTCATTCAGGTCTTCCATGTAGGTCGGACCTGCCGGTGCCAGATGACACAGGTTTGGTGTCTTTGCACTGATCTCATTTGCAAAGGAAATGTCAAAGTCAAAGCCGATCTCATGGGCGATTGCCGGAAGATGTAACATACTGTTTGTTGAACATCCCAGTGCCATATCGATCGTCAGAGCATTCAGGATGGCATCCTTTGTCATAATATCTCTTGGGCGGATATTCTTTCGATACATATCCATAACTGCCATACCTGCATGCTTTGCCAGCTTGATTCTCTCAGAATATACAGCCGGAATCGTTCCGTTTCCACGAAGTCCCATACCCAGAACCTCTGTTAAGCAGTTCATGGAGTTCGCGGTATACATACCGGAGCAGGAACCACAGGTTGGACATACCTTATTCTCAAATTCTTCTACATCCTCCTCGGTCATAGTGCCGGCAGCGTATGAGCCAACTGCCTCAAACATAGAAGAAAGACTTCTCTTCTGTCCATGTACATGTCCGGCCAACATCGGACCACCACTGACAAATACGGTCGGTACATTGATTCTGGCTGCTGCCATTAAAAGTCCCGGTACATTCTTATCACAGTTCGGGATCATAACCAGCGCATCAAACTGATGTGCCAGTGCCATACACTCGGTTGAATCAGCAATCAGATCTCTGGTAACCAGTGAATACTTCATACCGATATGTCCCATAGCAATACCGTCACAGACTGCAATTGCCGGGAACATGATCGGTGTTCCGCCTGCCATCGCTACGCCCATCTTGACTGCCTGTGCGATCTTATCCAGATTCATATGTCCGGGTACGATCTCGTTATATGAACATACGATACCGACCAATGGACGTTCCATTTCTTCCTTTGTCATACCCAGTGCATTGAACAGGGACCGATGTGGTGCCTGCTGCATGCCTGTCTTTACTGCATCACTCTTCATGTTTCTTCTCCTTTATTGACTCCAGATCAGATGCATCTATCGCATCTGCTATATACTGTTTCATTTATCATTTATAACCGCCGGCAGATCAGGTCGCCCATTTCTGAACAGCTTACCAATGTCATACCATCATCCATGATATCACAGGTACGATAGTTCTCCTGTAATACCTTCTTGATAGCCGCTTCAATGCTGTCCGCTTCTTTATCCATGTCAAAGGAGAAACGAAGCATCATAGCTGCTGACAGGATCGTTGCAATCGGATTCGCCTTGTTCTGTCCTGCGATATCCGGTGCTGAGCCGCCGCTTGGTTCATACATACCAAACTTAGTTTCATTTAAGCTGGCGGAAGCTAACATGCCGATAGAACCGGTTACCATAGAAGCTTCATCCGACAGGATATCACCAAACATATTCTCAGTCAGGATTACATCAAACTGTGCCGGATCTTTAACTAACTGCATTGCACAGTTATCAACCAGCATATGCTCCAATGTAACCTCCGGATAGTCCTTTGCGACCTCCTCGACGACCTTTCTCCACAAACGTGAAGAATCCAATACATTTGCCTTATCCACACTGGTGACCTTCTTCCGGCGCTTCATTGCGATATCAAAGCCCTTGATCGCGATCCGGCGGATCTCATTCTCATCATAGGTCAGTTCATCGTATGCCCTCCAAACACCATTTTCTTCTACAGTCTTGCGTTCACCGAAGTACAGTCCACCGGTCAGTTCCCGCATGATCATCATATCAAAGCCTTTATCGGATATCTCTTCCTTTAACGGGCATGCACCCTTTAACTCCGGATACAGTACAGCCGGTCTCAGGTTTGCAAACAGATTTAACTCCTTACGGATCTTTAAAAGTCCTGCCTCCGGTCTCAGGTTTGGTGGCAGCTTATACCAAGGGGAAGTCGTTGTATTTCCTCCGATAGAACCTAACAGTACAGCATCTGCTGCCTTCGCAACCGCGATGGCTTCATCTGTTAAAGGCACCCCATGAGCATCAATGGAACAACCGCCCATCAATATCTGCTGATAATTAAATGTATGTCCATATTTCTCACCAATGGCATCCAATACCTTCATTGCCTGCGAGACGACCTCCGGTCCGATACCGTCACCTTTAATGACTGCTATATTTACGTTCATATCCAACTTCCTTTCTTTTGCCTGTCCCTGTGCCGTCGTTTCGGTCTTATGTAAACCAACCGATCATATCGGTAATAGGTACAAAAACTTTATCCTATATCATAAAGCATTTTTGACGAATTTTCAATGAAAAAAATAGAATCAGCCGGAAATACCTCTTCATACCGCACAAAATGCAAGCCTTCAAACTCAAACTGCACGATCCATGGTTTGATATCCATGATTCGCTTCACATCTTCATAATCATATGCCGGATGAAAGTACCGAATCACGGTACTCAAGGCAGTTCCGTGTGAACCGATCACGATTGTATCCCCGTCATGCTGTTTCAAAAGCTCCATCAGTTTCTCAATATTCCGCGTCTGAACCTCATGCAGCGTTTCACACGATCCGTATCGATAGTCAAAGTTCTCCCACGCCAGTTCACAGGCATGATAGTATTCCTCCGCCGGAGCAAGCACCGACCATTCACGAAATGCATCACATTCGATCACCGGCAGGTCTAATGCATCCGCATACGGTCGAACCGTATCTACTGCCCGACGAAAGCTACTCGAATAAATATGAACCTGCTCCCGTGGCAGGTGCTTTTCCAGCAGAAAATCCCTTGCCCGATAGCGTGTCTGCAGACCTTCCTCTGTCAACACCCGTTCCGCATCGATCGGGTTGCTGTAATCTGTCTGTGCATGACGCACAAAGTATACTGTTGTCATGTTGTTTCCTCTCTGTCTTCTACAATCTAAAATGGAGCTTTTACAGAAATCCCATAAAAGCTCCATCTCTTTTTTCTATTACTTATTATTAATATAATTTACCAGGCCCTCTGCTTTGATGATTTCCTGCATAAACGGTGGGAATGCCTGACCCTTATACTCCGTACCCTTGGTTCGGTCATAGATCATGCCACTATCAAAGTCGATCTCTACTTCATCTCCGGCCTCGATTGCTTCTGCCGCTTCCTTACACTCAATGATCGGGAGGCCGATATTGATGGCATTCCGATAGAAAATTCTGGCAAAGGTCTCAGCGATAACACAACTGATGCCGGATGCCTTAATCGCAATCGGTGCATGCTCTCTGGATGAACCACAGCCGAAGTTTTTCTCTGCCACCATGATATCTCCCGGCTTTACCCGCTTTACGAAGTCAGGATCGATATCCTCCATACAGTTCTTTGCCAGCTCTGCCGGATCAGAAGAATTCAGATATCTTGCCGGAATAATAACATCCGTATCTACATTGTCACCATATTTATGAACTGTTCCATGTGCTCTCATACTCTGTTTCCTCCTGTATTAATCTTCCATAATCTCACATGGGCATGAAATCTTACCTGTGATCGCCGATGCGGCTGCCACCGCCGGTGATGCCAGATACACCTCAGACTCTACATGTCCCATACGTCCTACGAAGTTTCGATTCGTGGTAGCCACTGCCCGTTCTCCGGCTGCCAGAATACCCATATGTCCGCCCAGACATGGACCGCAGGTCGGTGTACTTACGATCGCTCCGGCCTCGATAAAGATCTTTAACAGACCTTCCTCCATTGCCTGAAGGTAGATCGCCTGTGTTGCCGGAATAATAATAACCCGAAGTCCCTTTGCGACCTTCCGTCCCTTCATGATCTGGGCTGCAATCCGCAGATCCGTAATATGACCGTTGGTACAAGAGCCGATCACTACCTGATCGATCTTTATATCGCCGACCTCATCGATCGTCTTTGTATTCTCCGGTAAATGAGGGAATGCAACCGTTGGCTTCAGTGTTGAAAGATCAATTGTATAGATCTCATCATATACTGCATCCTCGTCTGCCTCATATACGGTATATTCTTTCGTCGAATGTTCCTTCATATATGCGATGGTTACGTCGTCTACCGGGAAGATTCCATTCTTTCCGCCTGCCTCGATCGCCATATTTGCCATTGTAAAACGATCATCCATAGACAGATACCGGATACCGTCTCCGACAAACTCCATAGACTTATACAGTGCACCATCCACACCGATCATGCCGATAATGTGCAGGATAATATCCTTACCGCTGATCCACTCTGCCGGCTTTCCGGTCAGTACAAACTTGATTGCAGACGGCACCTTGAACCATGCCTTACCGGTCGCCATACCAGCCGCCATATCTGTACTTCCGACACCCGTAGAAAATGCACCCAATGCACCGTATGTACAGGTATGCGAATCTGCACCGATGACAGCATTTCCTGCCACGACCAGTCCTTTTTCCGGAAGCAGTGCATGCTCGATACCAACCTCTCCTACATCAAAGAAGTTCGTAATATTATGCTCATTTGCATACTGTCTTACACACTTGCAATGCTCGGCACTCTTAATATCCTTATTCGGTGTAAAGTGATCCAGAACCATTGCGATCTTATCTTTATCAAACACCTCCTGATTCTTGAACTTTTCCATCTCATGAATCGCTACCGGTGTTGTTACGTCATTTCCTAATACCATATCCAACTTTGCTTCGATTAACTGACCGGCCTCTACTGTCTCCAGTCCGGCATGTGCAGCTAAGATCTTCTGCGTCATTGTCATTCCCATGATGATTTCCTCCTTACCATTTATGATTGCTATTCTAGCATGTTATCCGTTATAATTGCAAATTCTTACCTATCCATGCAGCAGCTCCAGCACGGTAGTCACTAGGACTCCCAGCTGCTTTCCTGCCTGCTCCAGCATCGTCATACTATCATAGTGATAGAATGTCACATATGGCGATCCGGCATCATAGCCATGGATATCCAGTGTCAGCACTGCTACCGCCGCCAGAATAATACCGGCAAACAGTAGAACCAACCGCTGGAACCAGCCGCCTTTTTCAAACCGGATCCAATGTCTTCCTATCAGTGCCCAAAGCAGTAACGGTACAAACATGATCACCAGCCACGGAAGTACCTGCTTGATCTCGTGGAGCGTCATAGCCTGATTCAGTTTCAATACCCACAAGGACTCCCTGAGTTGCGTAATATGTAAGAAACTGCTGGTCACTCCATGATAGATAATCTGTAAATCGTAATAAGCACCCATAAGTACCGTTATCACCAGATAACCGATCGTATTTCCCTTTTTTCCGAAAAATGAACACAGCATTGCCAGCACACAGCCAACCCCGGCTGCAAACAGGATCGGATACAGGAGTGTACTGTCTACTGACCGATAAATCGCTATATGGGTCAGGGCTTCCATAAATGCATAGCATACAGCTGCAAAGATACCACAGATCCAAAGCTGCCCGACCGGTTTTTCTTGTGTATTCCGGTTCGAAACTTCCTTTGCTTCCTCCGCTGCTTCCGTTTCCGGCTGCTTTCTGCGTTCCTGTTTCTTTTGTTTTTTCTGTTTTGCTTCTGCTTTATCCTGCTTCCGGCTCCGTTCCTTCTGCTTCTGCTTTTCTTTCTTTTTCTCTCGCTTCTGTTCTGCCTTTTCTGCCTTCTTTTTTACCTGATAGTCGTCTTCTTCCTGTCGTTCCGCCAAAAATGCACTCCAACGATCATCCTCGGCGACACCGGATTCTTCTCCGAATATCGCCTTTTCCGGCTGTTCGTCATTCCCAGCCGGTTCTGCATATCCAGCTACAGGTTCTGCATATTCTGTCGTTTGTTCCTGCTGCCTTTGCAGCTCCTCACGTAGGAGCTGCTCTTCCTGCTGTCGTTTTTCCTCTTCCAGACGACGTTCTTCTTCCTGTCTGCGAAGCAGTTCTTCCAGGTGCTTCTGCTCTTCCTCCTGCCGCCGCTTCAGTTCCTCCAGCCGTTCCTGCTCTTCCCGTTCTTTTCGGGCGGCCTCTTCCTCCGGAGTTTCATATAGCTGTATATTCGCCAGCAGTTCATCTGCCTCATTCAGGATTCGATTCAGATCTTTATCACTATAGTTCCTCATGTTAAGCCTGCTTCCTACTTAAAGTATTCTACACCGGACTCAAAGATGTACTGATTCTGATCTCCGTAGATATTAACCGCTACCGAATCGCCACGACGTTCAGAGTGTGCCATCTTTCCTAATACACGGCCATCCGGTGAGGTGATACCCTCGATTGCACCATACGAACCATTGATGTTATAGTCCTCCACCATGGTTGGATTACCGTCTACATCTACATACTGAGTAGCCACCTGTCCATTTGCAAACAGCTTATCGATCCACTCTTTATTTGCTACAAATCGTCCCTCTCCGTGTGAAGCCGGGATCGCATATACACCACCCAGTTCTGCCTTTCTCAGCCATGGAGACTTGTTCGTAACTACCTTTGTGTATACCATCTTAGACTGATGACGACCGATACTGTTCATCGTCAGTGTCGGAGAATCTTCCTTCTGCGGACGAATCTCTCCGTATGGAACCAGACCCAGCTTAATCACCGCCTGGAAACCATTACAGATACCCAGTGCCAAACCATCCCGCTCATTTAAGAGCTTCATAACCTCTTCCTTGATCGTTTCATTCCGGAAAGCAGTCGCTATAAACTTACCGGATCCATCCGGCTCATCACCGGCTGAGAATCCACCCGGGAACATGATAATCTGTGCATCACGGATGCCCTTTGAGAACAATTCAACCGAATCTCGGATGCCCTGTGCATCCAGATTCTTAAATACTGCAGTCTGTACCTCTGCACCCGCCCGTTCAAATGCCTTTGCAGAATCATACTCGCAGTTGGTACCCGGGAATACCGGAATAAATACCTTTGGCTTTGCTACCTTATGCTTGCAGATATAGATTTCCTTCGCATCGTAAACGTCTGTCGGAACTGCCTTCTGTTCTACATCGGACTGTGTCGGGAATACATCCTCTAAGGTTCCGGTCCATGCCTTCAGTGCTTCTTCTATCGATATCATTGTATCTTCATATGTGAATGCTGCTGTATCTGTTACCTGTCCGATCACAGTTGCCGCTACACCCAGCTGCTTTACATCCTCTGGCTCTACTTCCAGAATAATGGAACCATACTCCTTTGCCAACAGTTCGTCTCTGGCAATGCCATCCAGATGAACACCCAGCTTATTACCAAATGCCATCTTACTAACAGCCTCCAGAATACCGCCGAATCCAACTGCATACGCAGACTGCACTTTACCTGCCTGAATCGCATGATACAGATCTGCATAAATATCTAATACATACTTATAATCCGGGATATCATAAGCATTCTTCTGAATGTCTACCTTTACCAGCACGTTTCCGGCTTTCTTCAGTTCCGGAGTCACAACCGTCTTAGAGCTTGCCACATCTACCGCAAAGGATACCAGTGTTGGCGGTACATCGATTTCATTAAAGGAACCTGACATACTATCCTTACCGCCGATTGATGGCAGACCCAGACCGATCTGTGCATCATAAGCACCCAGCAATGCTGCCATTGGCTTTCCCCAGCGCTCCGGCTTCTCACCCAGACGCTCGAAGTATTCCTGGAACGTAAAACGAATCTTTGATACGTCACCACCGGATGCTGCGATCTTTGCTACTGAATGGATCACCGCATAAATTGCTCCGTGATATGGGCTCCAGCTTGACAGATATGGATCAAAGCCATAGCTCATCATCGTAACGGTATCGGTCTTTCCCTTTAATACCGGAAGCTTTGCTATCATCGTCTGTGTCGGTGTTAACTGATATACACCACCATATGGCATCGTAACGGTTCCGGCACCGATGGAGCTATCAAACATCTCGACCAGACCTTTCTGAGAACATACATTCAGATCTGCCAGTGTATCCAGCCAGCTCTTCTTCACATCCTTGATTTCAGGAATCTGCTTAAAGTAATTATCCTGTTCTTCCGGCATCTCAACGACTACACTTGTCTCCTGATGTGCACCGTTGGTATCCAGAAATGCTCTTGACAGGTTTACAATCTCTTTTCCTCTCCATGTAAGAACCAGTCTCGGAGACTCTGTAACCTCAGCTACAACCACTGCCTCCAGATTCTCTTCCGCTGCATATCCCAGCATCGTATCGACGTCCTTCTTATCTACAACGACTGCCATACGCTCCTGAGACTCGGAGATTGCCAGCTCTGTACCATCCAGACCTGCATATTTCTTAGGAACTAAGTCCAGATTTACACGCAGACCATCTGCCAGCTCACCGATCGCAACGGAAACACCGCCGGCACCAAAGTCATTACATTTCTTTATCAAATGCGCAACCTCTTCTCTACGGAACAGGCGCTGAATCTTTCTTTCTGTAGGAGCATTACCCTTCTGAACCTCTGCACCACAGGTATCCAGAGATTCTACTGTATGTGCCTTTGAGGATCCGGTTGCTCCGCCACAGCCATCGCGACCGGTACGTCCACCTAAGAGGATGATCTGATCTCCCGGATCTGAATTCTCACGGATAACACAGCGTCTAGGTGCTGCACCCATAACGGCTCCGATCTCCATACGCTTTGCCACATAATCCGGATGATAAATCTCATTGACCAGACCGGTTGCCAGACCGATCTGATTACCATAAGAACTATAGCCCTGTGCGGCTCCCGTTACGATCTTCCGCTGTGGAAGCTTACCATTCATTGTCTCGGATAATGGGCGGGTCGGATCTGCTGCTCCGGTTACACGCATAGCCTGATATACATAAGAACGACCGGACAATGGATCACGAATCGCTCCACCCAGACAGGTAGCCGCACCACCAAACGGTTCGATCTCCGTCGGATGATTATGGGTCTCATTCTTAAAGCTTACCAGCCATTCTTCCGTTCCTCCATCGATCTCAACCGGCACTACGATGCTGCATGCATTGATCTCGTCAGACTCTTCCTGATCTGCCAGTTTTCCTTCTGCCTTCAGCTTCTTCATACCCATCAAAGCAATATCCATCAGGCAGATGAACTTATCATCTCTTCCCTTATACAGAACCGTTCTGGCCGCCTCATATTCCCGGAAGCTCTGCTCGATCGGTGCCTTATAGTATCCGTCCCGGAAAGTGATATCCTTCAACTCGGTCGAGAAGGTTGTGTGTCTGCAATGATCGGACCAGTAGGTATCCAGTACCCGAATCTCGGTCATAGACGGATCTCTATGCTCCTCTCCCTTAAAATACTTCTGAATATGCTGGAAATCCTTAAAGGTCATAGCCAGTCCCAGTGACTGATACAGCTTCTCCAGCTCCTCTGCAGACATATCCTGAAAGCCGTCAAAGATCTTTACGTCAGCAGGCTCTTCAAATACAGTAACCAGAGTCTCCGGCTTTGTCTTGGATGCTTCTCTTGAATCAACCGGATTAATACAATGATGCTTGATCCGTTCCAGTTCTTCCTCTGATACGGTACCTTCGATCACGTAGGTGGTTGCCGTCCGGATCACCGGCTCTTCCTCTTCATTCAACAGCTTTACACACTGCTCTGCCGAATCTGCACGCTGATCAAACTGTCCCGGAAGATATTCAACGCTGAATGCCTGCTCTGAATCCTTCCTTGCAAATGATTCTTCATATAATATATCTACCGGTGGCTCTGAGAATACAGTTCCTAATGCCTTCTGATAGGTCTCCTCAGACAGGTTCTCAATATCATAACGAACCAGTACACGAACATCCTGCACATTGATTCCCAGATACTCTCTGATCTCATCGTACAGTTCTGTTGCCTTTACTGCATACTCCTTCTTCTTCTCCACATAGATTCGTTTTACTTTGCTCATAATGACCTCCATGGTTTGTTTATTTTAGATTCATTTATCTATTCGTGAATCCTTTTTATCATTTTAAATGCAACCGAATTCTGGAATACCATCGGTTGGATCTGTTGATAGAATATGACTCCGTCTGTCGGAGCCACCAGTCTGGATATGACATCTCCGCGGAAAGAATCTACGATCTCAGCCAGAAGCTGCCCGCGAACAACCTCTGTATTCGTCGATACCTTCTTTCGGAAGAAGCCCGGCATATCCGATCGTATGGACAACAGCTCATCCTCTTCCAATACCGTTGATATATATCCACCATGACAGTTATATCGTATGATACCCATTCTCGTCAAGAATCGAAGTACCGCCGATACTCCCTGTCTGGCCCTCTCCTCGTCGATTCGCTCCGTGGCTCCTGTATAAACGGAAAATGCACTGGTTCCGTTTTTTTGCCAGTTATAATTAAGCGTCGTCGAATCAAATGCCCGCTCGGATGCTGTCAGTACATATGGCATACCAAACAGATTTGCCAGACTGGTATTCTTCGCACCCTCTTCGGTCAAACGTATATGCGGAATAAACTCTCCACCCAGATAGAAGCTGGCAAACTGAATTCCATAGCTATAGTCCTTCACCCGCTTCAGTACTGCATCTGCGATCCTGCTGGTCGCAGGTCCTTCCGGATTTCCGGGAAAGGAACGATTAATATCCGTACTGTCTGACACCCAGAATTTTTTACCGACATTCATGGAATTATAATTCAATGCCGGAATGATCAGAATCTCTTTATTGGCAACTATGGCACCCTTTGCCTCCAGTTGTTCCAGCTTTGCAATCAGCTGTGAACACATGTATAACTGCTGGAATTCATTTCCACGCATAGCGCCGATGATGCAGGCAGCCTGTTCTCCATGTCCGAACCGATAGCCGATGATCGTATATTCTCCACGAAAGGCGGTATTCATATTGAAGATTATCTCTTTATTCATGTCAGATCGCCTCCATATATCCGAGCAATCAAGGCTCCTTCCTCTACTGCCGGGTATTCCCGGAATGTAAATACCAGTCCATCGCAAGGAGCATAGATCCGTTCTTCTACCGAACCGGTGATCACGTCTACGATGGTTCCGATCTTTTCGCCCTTCTTCACTTTCATAGAATGTTTAATATTCGGAACAAACAGGCCGCTGCTTTCCGCATTCACAAACCATACATCCCCATCGGTTGCTATCGTCGGTCTGCGTACCTCCGTCACCTCTCCCTGCCAGATTCCCATATGCTTCATCAGGGAAAAGATACCATCTACGATCTGTTCACAATAATCATAGTCGATCCGCAATGCCACACCGGCTTCGATCACCATCGTCTTTACGCCGATTGCATTCAGCGCATAGGCCAGACTTCCTGCCCGTACACTGGTGGACGGATGAATCCAGACCAGTTCCGTATTCAGAAGCTTTGCATATGGCATGATGGATTCCGAAACATCATCATTGATCCGTACCTGTGGAATCTCACGGATCAGAGAATTACTGGAATGTACATCCAGACAAACATCTGCTCCCGCCATATCCTTTATGATCTTAGATGCCGCATGCTCCAGAATCGCACCCTCCTTATCACCGGGAAATACGGTATTCATATCAATATCCATAAGCGGAAAGTCCCGCATCTGGGCATCCAGCCCCAGCGGATTCATCGCCGGGTATACATCTACGATACCGGTCAGACTCTGAAAGTCCTGCTTGATTCGCCGAATCACCTGATAGCAGATATACTGTCCTCCCAGTTCATCTCCATGACTGCCGGACGCTATACACAGGCGTTTTTCATTACCGGTACATTCGTCCGGTGCCAGTCGATTCTTCTTGATCTGCATGACTTCCTCTACCAGCATCTCTACTGATACTACTGTATCTATCATATCATCACTTCCTACATTCCGGGAACCCTGTCCTTTCGGTTCCTGATTATTTACAAACTCGAAAAGAGGTCACGAGTGCCTATGCACCCATGACCTTTTTCAAGGTTTCTACCAACTGCTCTGCATCAAACGGCTTCGGAATAAACTCATCCGCTCCGTTCTGTACTGCCTCCAGCATCTTATTCTTCTGTCCCGCTGCCGTTACCATAACCACCTTCGACTCCGGGAACGCTTCCTTTATCTTCTTCAGTCCTCCGATTCCATCCAGAACCGGCATTGTAATGTCCATCGTAACAACATCCGGCTGCAGCTCCACATACTTATCATATGCTTCCTGGCCATTCGTTGCTTCCCCAACCACTGTAAATCCTGCACCTTCCAAGATTCCCTTCAGTATCTTGCGGGAAGTTCTGGAATCATCAACGATCAAAAAATTAGCCATTTCTTTACACCTCATTCATTCTAATCTATTCTACTATTCATTAATCTGCCATCTGGCTTCCAGACAGATCACCATCTCCAGCTTGTGATCGGATATATAGAACGGAATAACATACATCGGTCCATCTGTCTGAATCTTCATTTCCCTCGTATACATGATCGGAGGCAACAGTTCCAACTGAATGTCTTCTTCTGACTGCTTGCTGGCATACAGTCCATTGTTACAATTAATAAACTCACTGACTGCATCCAGAGAATCTTCATCTACTTCCCTGAACTCTTCTCTTCCGAAAATAGAAGCCGCTTCCAAAACCGCTTCCTTCTCACCGGATAAACCGACAAATACGTTGAATTCTCCTTCCATTTCCTGACTCGCCATGTACGGTGCCACATAGCTGTTAATGCGCTTTGCCTGCCCCATCCGAAGTGCCGGATCAATAAACCGAAGAATGTTTCTGGCGGTTAATGCTATGTAATCCTTGATGAGTGGCGGAATCGACGATTCCTTCATGAATACAGGTGCGATATTGTCCAGATCCCCACTCTTAATGGCATCCAGATCCAGTGCACTCAGCCGTTCATCTCTCTTATAGCCCTTTAATTCCTTCTGCACTCCTTCCAATGTCAGATACCCGTGATCAATCAATGCCTGCACAAACAACAGATACTGATCTCCCTGCATTTTCAGAAGAGAACTCACCTGTTCCTCTGTCAGATATCCCTTATCGACTGCAATATCCCCAAATCGACGATCCTGCACCTGCTGAAGCTGATTGACCTCTTCTGCCTGTGCCTCTGTCATCATCTCATTTACAACTGCCAGTAATCCCAGCCGTAACCGTGTGCTCTTAATCTCCTCCAATAGTTCCTGATACTGTTCTGCAGTAATGACTTCCTTATCCTGCAGATATTTTCCAAAGTAAATACCAAACATTCTGCTTCCTCCACCTTTGTTTTAGCTAACACCCTAATTATTTCTATTATACATAAGACAGCATGTAAAATCAAGATTTCTTCTGTCACAATTCCTCTCCGCCTGTCCATTCTCCTCCTTTTTCAATTCTTCATAGATATTTCATTGAATATTACATGAAAATTGCTTATAATTGACTACATATGAAATAAGAAACAAAATTCAAAAGGATTGGTACGTTTTTATGTCAATAAAGAAATCATTACAGTCAAATATGGTGATCGTAGCAAGCATTCCGCTTTTTATCTTTGCTGTCATCATGCTGGTCACTGCATTCAATAATTATATGTCTGTTTCCAAGGTAGCTGCCATATCTACCGCCCGCAACAACGAAAAAGGAATCGAAGCCCAGCTCAGTACACAGATTGCCGAGCTGGAGGCCTTGGCAAACAACAATGATATCCTCACTCTGTTGCTGAAAAAATACAACGATCCGGAGCTTGATCTGACTGCTATGACACAAGCCCGGACTGATATCCATGATTTACTGTTCCGGACCTCTGCCAGCTTTGGTCAGAATGTGATCTATAGCGTATATGATATCGACGGCACTCTGGTGTTCAGTTCTGTGGACTCTCTCGTTGGCAGTTCCAGTGATTACATAAAGGATATTTCACCTGTCACCGATTCCACTCTGGTGAATTCTACCCTGTCTCTCAATGGCACCTCAACAGCAATTCACGTTCTCACTCCGGTTGTCCTCAAGGAAAAGTATCATGTGGGTACTCTGGTTGCTTCTATTGCACCGGACTACTTTAACAACTTCGTATCCGCAGAATCCCAGTCCTATCTGTTGGACTCCGCTTCTAACAGTCTGTTAGGCATTTCCTTCTCAGACACGGATATTCAAAGAGAGGCCGTTTATTATCTGACACATTTTGATGGTTCTGCCGATGATTCCTGCGGTACAATCCTGGTTCGAAACGGACTTCAGCTTTCCCTTTACGGTTACAGTATCATGCCAACCTATCACTGGATTTATCTTACCCAGTATGATATGAATGTTTATCAGTCATTGTCCAGATCTATTCCGATCCTGTTACTCTGCATTCTGGTAATTCTGATTATCATTACCCTGATATCCAGCTCCCGTCTTGCCCGTAAGTTCTGTGACCCGATCTATGACCTGAAGGATAAGATGCTGCAGGCATCTCAGGGCGATCTGAATGTTCATTGTAAGACGGATTCCAAAAACGAATTCGGCGAGCTGTCCCAGCATTTTAATGATATGATGCAGATCATCTCCAACAACTATGCAGAACTAAATGAAACAAAGGAATGTCTGGAAGAAAGCCAGAAGGAGCTCCAAAACAGCTATCAGCAGATTGAACAGTTGGCCTATACCGATGCTCTTACCGGACTGGCAAACCGAACTGCTTTTATGGCAAAAGCAAATGAACTGTTTCATTCCTCCAACAACTTTACGAAACGTGCGATTCTGTTTTTAGATCTGGATAACTTTAAAAATGTAAATGATACCCTGGGGCATGACTACGGCGATCTGCTTCTCAAGCAGATATCTGTCCAATTAAGCAGCTATATGGCAGAGGGTGACCTTCTGGCCCGTACCGGTGGCGATGAATTTCTGGTGCTTCGCAATCAGGTATCCTCCACCGACGAATTAGATCAGTTTGCTGCCAACTTAGTCAGCATCACCAGTCATCCGTTTGATCTGGACGATGAACAGGTTCATGTATCCTTAAGTGTTGGTGTCGCTATCTTCCCACAAAACGGACTAACTGTCACAGAGCTGATAAAGAATGCCGATATTGCTATGTACTCTGCAAAGACCGCAGGTAAGAGCGGCTATCGCTTCTTCAACAGTTCCATGGAAGACGCGGTCAATCATAAGAATGAAATCGAGGACGTTCTCCGAAACGCCATCACGAATCGGGATATTTATCTGGTCTACCAGCCACAGTGTGACATCACTACCGGAAGAATCACCGGCTGTGAGGCATTAATGCGGATACGCAATGACTACTTAGGGCAACTGTCTCCTGCAGAATTCATCCCTATTGCGGAAGAATCCGGCGTTATACGAGAATTGGGACTTTGGGCACTAAAACGTGCCTGTGGCTTTAACAAGCAGCTTCTGGATGCCGGTTATGGACCGATTACCATGTCTGTAAACGTATCCATTGAACAGCTAAAGGATCCCGACTTTTTATCAAAGTTAGAGGATGTTCTCCGGATCACCGGTCTGGCTCCGCGTTATCTGGAGCTGGAGGTCACTGAAAGTGTACTGATGCACTCCTTTGACCGCAATGCAGAACTCCTGCAGAAGCTTCGGGAGAAAGGCATCCGAATCGCACTGGACGATTTCGGTACCGGATACTCTTCCTTTAATTATCTGACCAAAATGCCAATCGATACCCTGAAGATGGATAAATCCTTTGTCGATAATATCTGTACCAATCCTAAGGACTGCTATGTAGCCGAAACAATTATCACTCTGGCTCACAAGCTGAATATATCGGTCGTTGCGGAAGGTGTCGAGGAATCTGACCAGTTACATATCCTTCAAGAAAACTCCTGCGATATTCTCCAGGGCTATCTGTTCAGCAAACCATTACCGGACGAGCATTACCGCAGCCTGTTAGAGATCAATCATTCCTAGGACTCCCGCAGAATAGAGTGGATAGCGATCGATTTTCATGCATTAAAAAAGTCCCATAGGAAACGGAATACTCATCCGGTTTTCGTTTCCTATGGGACTTTTATTTTAGTGGAAGCAATGATTTCCTATGATTGTATAGTCACTGTATGCCGCATAATTTGCATACCTGACATTAATAAATCCGGTATATCCTCCGATGTTGTTCACACCGGCCAGTGCTTCGTTCGCTGCCTGCTGTGCCTGCGGAAGCGGTCCATTGTTCAGGTATCCGGTCATAACACTGCCATATACCGATGGGAACTGTCCTTTTGCATAAACCACATCACTGATCGTACCACCGTATCGCCCGCTTCTTAAACGGTTCATAACTACATTCGCAACTGCCAGCTGCCCTTCATACGGCTCGTTTCCTGCCTCCATACTTACCAGACAGGCCAGAAGATATGCATCATCATAAGACGCTGTTACCGGAGTCTGCTGCGTGGTTGCTACCGGAGCAGAACCGCTGCCTGCATCACCGCTCTGCGTCTGTGCCGCAGCCGCCGCTGCTTCTTCCTGTTTCTTCGCTGCGATGCGTTCCATTTCTTCTTCTATCGTAATCGCTGTATCCAGCTTATACTCTACACTCAAATATTCAGAGGACACATATCCGTACCAGTTGTCATTTACCAGGACCTCATACCAGCCATCCAGCGTCTCCGTTACAAAAACCTGATCGTCCTTCTCCAGCATAGCGATCGCTTCCGAATCCGTGGTTGCCTCTCTCCGCACCTTCAGGATATCCCCGGTTACGGTTCCGATATACTTTCCATATTCCTCTGCTAACGGCTCGGCATCCTTACCGGTCAACACATATTCTGCTTTTACATATCCGGTTACATTTCCGGATGTGATCTGCAGCCAGTCACCTTCCGTAGCCACGATATCACCGACGCAACCCGGATACATCTTTCCCACTACATCGGACTCTGTATTCGCCTCTGCTCTTACGTTCAATGTATCGGTGATGTTTGCAATAAATCTTCCATCATAAGGCGATGTCTCTGTTTCTGCAACCATCTGGACATTCAGTGCCTCCGTTGAGCTAACTACCATCGCATCATAAAGGGCGGTTCCCTCCATACGTGTCATAGCCTCATATGGCATCTGTGATACCGCAATCGGTTCCTTATGATCCGCTGCCAGCTTCACACCGGTAGCAACCGCCAATACACCGACTACCATGCCTCCCAGCAGAATCCGTCCCTTCATCTGTACTTTACTTATATGTCGTTTGGTTCTCATAATAACATCTCCATATTGTTTTTTAAATTCTATGAACAAATTGTTATGAATTGTTACAAATTTATTACACACAAACTATATCAGATTGATTCTTGCATGTCAAGTCGGCATATGTGATAATCATTCTATAAGAAATTGTTTAAAAGAGGTATGAATATGGCACAAACCCGTCTGGACAAATACCTGTCCGATGCCGGTATCGGCACCAGAAGCCAGGTAAAACAATATATAAAGAAGAAACTGGTCACTGTGAACGGCAGTACCGCCACCTCCGGCGACTGCAAGATTGATCCGGACTCGGATCAGATCTGTTATCAGGGAACTCCGGTTGTTCGCGCCCGTTATGTCTATTATCTGCTCAACAAACCTGCCGGCTATATCAGTGCAACAGAGGATGCTGCTTCTGCTACGGTACTGGATCTGATTCACGATCCTACCCACTCGGATCTATTCCCGGTCGGTCGACTGGATAAAGATACGGAGGGGCTGCTTCTTATTACAAATGATGGCAGTTTATCTCATCAGCTTCTGTCTCCTAAGAAGCATGTTGACAAAACCTACTATGTAGAACTGGATGCTCCGATTCCGGAGGATGCTGTTGACCGGTGTCTTCACGGCATCGATATCGGCGATGAGAAGCCGACACTTCCGGCACAGCTGGAACTTCTCACCCCGGAACATGCATATCTGACGATTCAGGAGGGCCGTTATCATCAGGTAAAGCGTATGTTTCATACTCTTGGCTGCGAAGTTACCTATCTGAAACGGATTCGGATGGGAAGTCTGACTCTGGATTCGGACCTTCCTTCCGGCAACTATCGTCCTCTTACCGCAGAAGAGGTTGCTGCACTTCATCGCATTAACGCATTGACACATTGATGAATTCCGTCTACAATGCAATTAACACTTACATCTTATTGAAAAGGAAGTATTACTATGCATACATCTCAACCATTTACTATCGGTTTTATCGGACTCGGTCTTATCGGTGGTTCCATTGCAAAATCGATTCGCAGAATCTTTCCGGAATACAGGATTGTGGCATACGATGTAGATTCTGCTGCCCTTCAGGAGGCAGTCGCTGACGGAACCGTACAGGAAGCCTGTTCTCGGATTGACGAACAGTTTCAATGCTGCAGCTATATCTTTTTATGTGCTCCGGTTCATTACAACATCGAATATCTGCCGCTCCTTAAGCAGTACATGAGTCCTGACTGCATCCTGACGGATGTAGGAAGTGTCAAAACCGATATTTATCAGGCTGTATTGGATCAGCAGCTCTCCGATGTCTTCATCGGCGGACACCCGATGGTCGGATCCGAACGCTCCGGCTACAGTGCTGCACATGATCACTTAATCGAAAATGCATACTATTTTATCACCCCATCTTCCACCGTTCCTCAGGAACGAATCGATGAATTTACTACCTTTATCGAAGATCTGGGAGCGATTACGATCGTATACTCTCCTGCCCGACACGATCAGACAACCGCCTATATCAGCCATATTCCACATATTATAGCCGCCGAGCTGGTGAATCTGGTACGAGAAAATGATGATGCAAAAGGAATGAACCGTCAGTTAGCTGCCGGAGGCTTTAAAGACATTACCCGAATCGCCTCCTCTAATCCTGTCATCTGGGAGCACATCCTTCTCAGCAATCCGGTTAATATTATCGCCGGACTGGAGGAATATCAGGAGGATCTGCAACAGATCATTGATGCCATTCACAAAAGAGATACGGACTATATCCATCAGTTCTTTGAACATGCCAGAACGTATCGGGATTCGATTCCCAACAACGCCACCGGAGTGATTCGCATGAACTATGAAATATTCGTAGATATTCCGGATGAAGCAGGTGCGATTGAAGGAGTTCTTCATGTCCTGCATGCCGCCGATATCAGCATTAAGAATCTAGGCATCTCTCACAACCGGGAAGATGAAGAAGGCGTTTTACGGATCTCATTCTATCAAAAAGAAGACTCTTCCCGTGCCGTTCAGCTACTTCGGGAACAGGACTATGCTATTTATGAACGCTAAATAACCGGATGAAATAAGGAAAAGGAGTATTACTATGATATTTAACAGAAAACCATCCTTGCAGGGAACCATTACCGTTCCCGGTGATAAATCAATCTCCCATCGCAGCATTATGCTGGGTGCTCTCGCAGACGAAATCACAGAGGTTCACGGCTTCCTTCAGGGAGCAGACTGTCTGTCCTCGATCTCCTGCTTTGAGAAAATGGGCGTCACCATCGAGAACCAAAAGGATATTGTCCGCATCCATGGTCTGGGACTTCACCATCTTAAAGCTCCGGTTGAAACCCTTGATGTCGGAAACAGCGGCACCACCACCCGCCTTATGTCGGGTATCCTGGCTGCTCAGAACTTCAGTAGTATCATCAATGGAGATGCCTCTATACAGAAACGTCCAATGCGTCGAATTATTACCCCGCTTTCTCAAATGGGTGCTTCCATTACCAGTCTGAACAACAATGACTGCGCTCCTCTCCGTATTGACGGACGTCCGCTGCATGGGATCCATTATCAGTCACCGGTTGCATCGGCTCAGGTAAAGTCGGCGATTCTTCTGGCCGGCCTGTATGCAGAAGGAGAAACCAGTGTCACCGAACCATATGTATCCCGTGATCATACGGAGCGCATGTTAGCTTCCTTCGGAGTTCCGATCCACTGTGAGGGAACCACTGCAACCGTCCGCTCCGTCTCTGCATTACACGCACAAAAGATTCTCGTTCCCGGTGATATCTCTTCTGCTGCCTATTTTATCGTTGCAGGACTGATTACCCCAAACTCCTGTATCACCATCCGCAATGTCGGAATCAATCCTACCCGGGATGGTATTCTGGAGGTCTGCCGCAGTATGGGTGCAGATATTACTTTGGAAAATGTTCAGGATACTGTTGGCGAGCCAACCGCAGATATCACCGTACGTACCAGTTCCCTTAACGGTACAGTAATCGAAGGTGCTATCATTCCAAAGCTGATCGATGAGCTTCCGATCATTGCGATCCTGGCCTGCTTTGCGAATGGAACCACCACGATCCGTGATGCTCAGGAACTAAAGGTAAAGGAATCTAACCGAATCGATGTCATGGTAAAGAACCTCAGTGCTATGGGAGCAGATATTCAGGCAACGGAAGATGGCATGATCATACACGGCGGAACCAGCCTGCATGGTGCAGTGATCAACAGCAATCTCGATCATCGGATCGCTATGAGTTTTGCAATCGCCGGAATGAACGCAGATGGCGCTACCGAGATTCAGGGGGCAGAATGTGTCAATATCTCTTATCCGAACTTTTACTCCGATCTGGAACAGTTGATAAGATAAGCCATTTTCAAATACACATAGAACCAGAAAAGGAAGGGCCTCCGATCCATATCTGATCCGGGTGTCCTTCCTTCTCTATTCTTTTCGTTCTATTCCTCTGTCTTCATTTAATCGAAGGGATGTCGATGGATTCGAACCTGATTAAAGCGATCGGCCAGATACTTTACATCCTCTTGTTTTTTACTGATATTGGGTATAGATAACAGCTCTTCTCCCCGTTCATTGACTGCTCGAAGCCCATAACTGGTATCCTGACTCTGTTCTTCCTGCGTGCTGTTCGAAACGGTTATGACATAACGAATCATGATTTCAGCTCCTTCATTCTGTGTATCTGTACTCTTATTGTACCTTGAATGAAATCTGAATCCTATCGTTAGTCTTCGTATTTTTTCGACGTCTTGCAGTTCTATACGATCATCATAGCGTCCCCGAAGCTAAAGAACCGATACCGCTCCTGCACCGCTACCTCATATGCATGCAGAATCGTCTCACGATCCGCCAGTGCAGATACCAGCATGATCAAGGTTGACTCCGGCAGATGAAAGTTCGTGATCAGACAGTCAACCGCTTTAAACTGATACCCCGGATAAATAAAGATATCCGTCCATCCACTTTTTACCGGAATATGTCCATCCGGTTCTGCTACTGTCTCCAGGGTCCGGGTACTGGTCGTACCCACTGAGATTACTCTGCCACCGGATGCTCTGGTTTCATTAATTACTCTGGCTGCCTCTTCATCTACGATATAGAACTCAGAATGCATATGATGATCCAGTACATTTTCTTCCTTCACCGGCCGAAAGGTCCCCAGTCCTACGTGAAGTGTCACTTTTGCAATCCGAATTCCCTTTGCCTGTATCTTCTCCAGCAGTTCTTCCGTAAAATGAAGGCCTGCCGTCGGTGCCGCTGCGGATCCATCATACTTGGCATATACCGTCTGATACCGATTCTTATCCTGTAGCTGATGCGTAATATATGGCGGTAACGGCATCTGACCCAGTTGATCCAGAATCTCCTCGAAGATTCCATCATACTCAAACCGGATCAGCCGGTTTCCTTCTTCTACAATATCTATAACTTCTCCTACCAGAAGACCGTCGCCAAAACTGATTCTGGCGCCAACTCTGGCTTTTTTCCCCGGCTTCACCAGTGTTTCCCAGACCTTTTCTTCCTTTCTCTTTAACAGAAGAACTTCAATCGATGCACCGGTCTCCTCCTTTATCCCCATTAAGCGGGCCGGAATCACTCGGGTATTATTGACAACGAGACAATCTCCCGGATTCAGATAGTCGATCACATCATAAAAGTGTTTATGCTCGATCTCCCCTGTTTCCCGATGCAGAACCATCAGTCTGGAATTATCCCGTTTCTCCAGAGGATCCTGTGCGATCAGTTCCTCCGGAAGATTATAATTAAAATCACTTAACTTCATCATGGATATCTACTAGCCTCTCAGTTCGATTCCTAACTCTTTCAGTGCTTCAACGATCTTATCTACGATAGCATTTACCTCATTTGCCTCCAGATTCCGATCCTTTGCACGGAAGGTTAGCGTATATGCTACAGACTTCTTACCATGTCCTACCTGCTCACCTTCGTATACATCAAAGAGTTCATAGTTTTCTAACAGCTTTCCGCCATACTTCTTGATAACAGCTTCAACCTGACCCACAAAGATCTCCTTGCTCATAACCATACTCAGATCTCTGGTACTTGCAGGGAACTTTGCAATTCCTTCATACTTTCGATCGAAGCTGGCCAGTGCAGTAAGCTTCGGCAGATCAACAACCGCTACATATACCTCACCCTTCATATCATAGTTTTCTACTACCTCCGGATGAAGCTGACCAATATATCCGATTACGTCTTCTCCATTCTGAATCGCAGCCTGGCGCCCCGGATGCAGGAACGGATAACCACCTTTGGGATTATACGTAAATGCATGATGAAGTCCCAACTTCTCGAACAGTTCTTCCAGTACACCCTTCATATGGAAGAAGTCACACTGTCCATACATACCGAGTGTTAACATCTTGCGCTCCTCCGGAAGCTCTGTCAACGGCAACTGCTTTGGCAGATAGATATTTCCGATCTCATACAGGCGGGCATCCTTATTTCTCCGGTTATAGTTGGTAGCTAATGACGTAATCATACCATTCAGAGAAATAGTTCTCATGATAGAGAAGTCTTCTCCTAACGGATTGGCGATCACGATTGCCTTCCGAATATCCGAATCCTGTGGAATCAACAGCTTGTCATATACCTTTGGACTCTCGAACGAATACGTCATACCGCCGGAAAAGCCGTTATTTTCACATACATCCCGGACAACATCTTCTACCAGCATATGGAACTGCTTCTTACCAACGGTCACCTCACCGCGTGGCAAGGTAGACGGAAGCTTATCATAACCATACAAACGAGCGACCTCCTCTGCCAGATCCGCCATACAGTGAAGATCCTGACGGAAGGTTGGAATCGTCAGTTCATTCTGATTCATATCATAAGACAGACCCAGTCGGCCAAAGTATTCTAACATCCGCTCCTCCGGAATATCCATACCCAGCAATCGGTTCATCTTCTCCGGCTCAAACGGAAGCTTCCATGGCTCTACAGGATCCGGATAGATATCGATCACACCATCTACGACCTCTCCGCAGCCCAGCTCTTCGATCAACTGGCAGGCACGATTGATTGCCTCCAGTGCCAGATTCGGATCCAGTCCCTTTTCAAACTTCGCAGATGCATCCGTCCGCATACCGATTCGCTTAGATGCCAGACGAATATTGGTACCATCAAAGCACGCTGCCTCAAACAGTAGTGTTGAGATACTATCTGTTACCATGGAATTCTCTCCACCCATGATACCTGCGATACCGATCTCCTTCTCACCGTCACAGATCATCAGTACATTGGAATCCAATATACGTTCCTGACCATCCAGTGTCACAAATTTATCTCCATCCTTTGCACGCTTTACAATGATCTTATGATCTGCGATCGTATCCAGATCATAGGCATGCATTGGCTGTCCGTATTCCTCCATTACATAGTTTGTAATATCTACCAGATTATTGATTGAACGGATTCCCTGCGATGCCAGCCTCTCCCGCATCCACTTCGGAGAAGGTCCGATCTTTAAATTCTTAACCACACGTGCACAGTATCGTGGACACAGATCCTTCGCTTCTACTTCCACAGATGCATAATTCAGTACATCGCCACCCTTTACGGTGCCCGGTACGACCGGTGGGTGGAACGGAAGTGCATATGTGGCGGCTGCCTCTCTTGCCATACCGATCATGCTGAAGCAGTCTACACGATTGGAAGTGATTTCATACTCAACAACCGCATCATGCAGGCCAAGCGCCTCGATTGCATCATCACCCGGCTGTACGCCTGCCTCCTCCGGAAATACATAAACACCATTCTCCGGTGCCTCCGGATACAGATCTCTGCTGGAACCCAGCTCCTCGATCGCACACATCATACCATAGGACTCTATGCCACGCAGCTTGCCTTTCTTGATCTTTATACCATTTTCCGGTAACGGACCTCCATCATGTCCTCCGGCTACCCGGCCACCATCCAGAACCGTTGGCACCAGATCGCCTTCCTTGACATTCGGTGCACCTGTTACGATCTGCAAAGGTGCTTCTTCTCCTATGTTTACCTGACAGATAATCAGCTTATCAGCATCCGGATGCTTTTCGATCTTCTCGATCCTGCCGACTACGATTTTCTCCAGATTCTTATCCTTCTTCTCGTATCCCTCTACATGAGAACCTGATAATGTGATTGCATCTACAAATTCTTCTACCGGTGCATTCAGATCCGGTACATATACCTTTAACCAAGACATTGGTGTATTCATCTTTATTAACCTCCTACTATCTTAACCGTTTACCATTCTTTTTGATTTAAAACTGCCTTAAGAATCTCATATCATTCTCATACAGCAGACGCATATCATCGATCTCATACTTCAGAAGTGCAACACGCTCCAGACCGATACCAAATGCAAAACCGGAATACTCCTCCGGATCGATACCACAGTCCTTCAGTACCTTCGGATGAACCATACCACAGCCTAGAATCTCGATCCAGCCACTGCCCTTACACATACGGCAGCCTTTACCGCCACACTTAAAGCAACTCACATCTACCTCGGCACTTGGCTCTGTAAATGGAAAATGATGCGGGCGAAGCTTTACCTTCGTATCCGGTCCAAAGAACTCCTGTGCAAACTGCTCCAGTGTTCCCTTCAGATCAGCAAAGGTGATTCCTTTATCGACTACCAGACCCTCTACCTGATGGAAGGATGGTGAATGGGTTGCATCAACTTCATCCGCCCGGAATACACGCCCCGGTGCAATGATCCGAATCGGCATTCTGCCTGTCTCCATCACTCTTGCCTGTACCGGCGAGGTCTGTGTACGAAGCAGAATATCCTTCGTGATGTAGAAGGTATCCTGTTCATCCTTTGCCGGATGATTTGCAGGTATATTCAACAGTTCAAAGTTATAATGATCATATTCGACTTCCGGTCCTTCTACAATCTCATATCCCATACCTACGAATACGCGTTCCAGTTCCTCCAGTGCGATCTGATTTGGATGTCTGTGTCCCTTCATATGCATGGTTCCCGGTAATGTTACATCGATGACTTCCTTCTTCATCTTTTCTTCCCGGATCTTCTTCGCGATATCACTCTTAACCGCTTCCAGACGTTCCTCGATTGCAGTCCGTGTATCATTTACCATCTGACCAACCTTTGGCCGATCCTCCGGTGCTACATCCTTCATGCCCTTTAATACCTGAGTCAGTTCACCCTTCTTACCCAGAACATCAACCTTAATATTATTCAATGCATCCAGATCTTTTGCGGCTTCAATCTTCGCTAATGCCTCTTCTCGAATCGCCTGTAGTTTCTCTTTCATCATCGTTCCTCCTAAAATCATTCTAATTTGCTACTGATTGGGTTTTACAATAAAACAAAAAAGCCCATCCCAAAAGGGACGAGCTTATAATCGCGGTACCACCCTGTTTCTTACGGATATATGCTATCTATATCCTGTAAGCACTTTCGTAATGTATAACGCCATCACCCGTTCTGTCCTACCAGATCTCTCATTCAGACAGAAAGCTCCGGTGTGAAACTGAGAATCTGCTCTTCCTTCAGAGGCTTCCAGCCGATGACCTCTGTTCTCTGTCAGGGATACAAACTCCTTCTTGCACCTTCAACGCCAATAACTGTTACTATCATAGACTTGAACTCTTCGGTTGTCAAGATTTTTTCATAACAATTCTTCTTTCTTTAGTATACTCTTTCGCTTTTTCTTCTTATATTCGTATAGCTGCTCATCTGCCTGTTCCATCAGCTCCGAGATATTGATTTCCTCTGCACAAACAAAATGCCGGATGCCCACACTCATACTTACATAGTATGGCTTATCATTCTCCCGATTCATACGCTCTGTTATCTCCTCGATCCTGCTACGCAGTGCTGCTTCCTGATCGTCTTCCTCCATTATCAGATAGGCACTAAACTCATCTCCTCCGATTCGTCCTGCGGAGCCCTTCTCCCGGAGTTCATGAATACTCTCCTGAAGAATCTGTCCTATCATCTGAAGTGCATAGTCTCCCTCTTCATGACCAAACTGATCATTGATCAGCTTTAGATTATTCATATCTGCATATACGATCAATGCCGGCTTTCCAAGATTACTCTGATCTATCACATTTCGCTTCATACTGTTCAGGAATCCACGTCGATTATAAATCTGTGTCAGTTCATCGATCTGGGATATTTCCTCTAATATCGAGTTCTTCTCCCGTACCTGCTGCAATGTAATCTCCAGAGTCGCTGCCATTTGATTCTTCTTATGCAGCAGCTTATTCGTCTTCAATGCACTGGATATCTGATATGACAACTGCCCCAGATAGCCATAGTACGCTTCTCTTACATCCCACATCATAAATCCATACTGGATCTCACCGGCATATAATAAAGTAAGCACCATAATCTGCTGTTGATCCTGATCTATATATGCATGATCAAAGATATGATCGAATGGAATGATCTGCTGAGCCGGTTCTATCTCCTTTATATCTTCTTCCCGTACAGGATAATAATAGATCGGCATCGGCTGATATACGATATATGGTTCTCTCCTGTACGGCGCCTTATAATATGCCCGTAGCCGCACCGCCTCCGGCTGAACCCATATCTGCCCCTTCTTATGCTCCAGTTCATTCATAAAGGTATACAGATATATCCCCTGGATATTCATCTTACATAAGCTCTCCAGAATCATATAGTAAATCTTGTCATTTTCCGCTTCATAGTTCAACTGATTCCGGGATATAGCTGCCAGGGTATGTGTCAGAGAATCCAGATTTGCCTGAACACTCAGCACATCCCCAAAGTTATTCTGATACGGAATCTTATCACAGCCACAGGAACCACGTACTACAAACGTAGTATCTACCATAAGATTGTGATGCTCTCCGTTCAGAACCCGCTCACACAGTCCGACCGCCTTATATCCCAACAGGGCAGGATCTGCCTTTACAGTCGTCAGGCCCGGCTTTATCTGTGCGGAATATGGTGCGTCATCAAAGCCCAGAACCGCTATATTCTGTCCAACCTCCAGATGATGTGCAGCCAGCACCTGATAGGCAGCATAACACATCATATCATTGGCACATACCAGTGCATCCATCTCCGGATATTCCTCCAGCAATGCCTCTATGACATCCGTACAGTCTGAAGAAAAATCGCCCTCTACGATCCGATACTGCTGCTTTTCTATATGATTTTGCGCCATTGTCTTTTCAAATATTCTCTGACGCTCAACAGCATCAATATTATTTGCCGGACCGCTCACATATCCGAAATGCTTCCGATGATGCTTCCGAATCAAATGTTCGATCCCCAATGTGATTCCCGTTGTATTATCGAAGTTCACACTGGAATAATCATCAATCGTATCGGATATCAGAATCACCGGCACCGGTATCATCTGAAGGAACCGCTTCTTGTCCTCCAGACTCATCTGTGGTGCTATATTCCCAAGATTGATAATCGCCACATCGATGCTTCTCTCTGCTATAAACTGAAACAAACAGTTGTGCTGATAGGCATACTCGTCCTTAAATACCGGACTCATCCTGGAATCCAGAAACTTCCCCGGAAATATAAACAGATTATAATCTTTTTCCTTCGCTGCTTTTACGGCGCCTTCGCAGAGCATATTTGCAAATGGATCTTCGAATTCGCTGATAAACAGTGCTACATTCAATCGTTTCATCGTACCCTCACCCAGTCGATTACTAAACCGTTTTCACTATCTTAATAATAACGCCTTTTGTTCACTTTTTCAATATCATTCCTACCACAATTACTCCACAGATTTCAGTGATTCTGCCATATTGATCTGGTCCAGCTTCACAGACATTACCCGATCTACCAACAGGGAAAATACAAACGTAATAACAATACTGAGAAGATAACTGATCGGACGGATATAAACCGCAAAATATACCATATCTACCTGAATGCATGCCATAACAAACCGATGCAGCAAAACTCCCATGCCTAAGCCCAGCAGTGCTCCAACCCCTGTCAGTACCATATTTTCACGAAAAACATAAGCCTCTGTTTCCTTTCGGAAAAAGCCCAATACCTTAATCGTCGCTATTTCCCGGATCCTCTCTGTAATATTGATATTCGTCAGATTATACAGGACTATGAATGCCAGTCCGGCAGCACAGGCAATGACCAATATGACAACATAGTCCAGACTGCTCATCATATTACCGATCCGGTCTGCCATATCCTGATACAGTGTCGTCGATACCACCTGTGACTCTTTCATCAGTTCTGCGGCTGCCTGATGCAGATCCTGATTCTCCTTATAGTTGATATAAATCGTCTTATACTCCGGTTTTTCTCCTAACTGCTCCGTATAGGTATCCGGTGAAAGAAAGACATAATTATACACATGATTTTCAAAGATTCCTGCGACCGTCACCGATATCTCCTGCATATCTTCATTCCGTACAAGGATCTGATCTCCCACCTCTATATGGTAATGAGCCGCAAGACCATTATTGATAATTGCCTGACCGCTTTCCGGATATGCAAGCGGCTCTCCCTTTTCTGTATGCAGCTTCATATAGTCACCGATCACGGACGGATCCTCCATCACTACCAGATTCACAGACTTTACTGCATCCTCTGATACCATATCCCAGGAAGATTCACTCACATATGTATAGGTCTGTGCAACCTCCTCCAGTTTTGCATCCAGCTCGGCTTCCTCAGATGCTTCCGCTGTTCCTTTTGCATGTTTCAGTCCGATCGTTCCGTCTGCTATCTGAATCTCACGATACTGAAGGGCTGCAAAGTCTGCAATTGAATCCTCGATTCCAAAACCGGTCAATACCAACGCTGTACATCCACCTATACCGATTACCATCATAAAGAATCGTTTCTTATACCGTAAAATATTCCGCACCGATACCTTATGCAGGAACTTTAGCCGCTTCCAAAGCCATGGAATATACTCCAGAAATACCCGTTTTCCCGCTTTTGGTGCCCGGCCACGCATCAGACTGGCAGCCGTTTCACCCAGTTCATACCGGCAGGATAACCATGTCGTACCGATGGAACACACCAGTGAGACCGCCAGTGCAATCCCTGCCAACGGCCAGCTAAACACATAGTCAAGTGGCAGGGACTGATACATCATGCCGTAGGCATACCAGATCACCTTCGGAAAAACAACGGTACCCACACTATATCCAATCACGCAGCCCAGCATCGCCGCACTGCCGGAATAGAACATAAACTTACTCATAATCACAGCTTCCGAATATCCTAATGCCTTCAGAACACCGATCTGTGTCCGCTGTTCTTCAACCATTCGATTCATCGTTGTCATGCAAACCAATGCCGCTACTAAGATAAAAAATACAGGAAATACCTTTGCTACCGCATTCACGATCTCGGAATCACTCTCAAAGCAGGCATAACCGATGTTTGTATTTCGATCCAACACATAGGTATCCGGTTCTGTCAAATCGGAGAGTTCTGTCTCTCCGTCCGCAATCTGCGCCTCGGCATCAGCGATTTCCGTATCATAGATCTTTTGATTCTCCTCATACTCTGCCCAGCCATCCTGTGCTTCTGCCTGTGCCTGCAGAAGCTGACTTCTTTGATCTGCCAGCTGTTCCCTTCCACTCTCTAACCGAGCCTTTGCATCTGCAATCTGTGCTGTTCCGGCCTCCAGAGCCGCCTTCGCGGTCTCCAGTGTTTGTTGTAATTCTGCCTGCTGTTCCGGTGGAAGCTGTGCAATCCCCTCCTGCAACTGCTGGCTTTGCTGTATATACGCCTGTTCCTGCTGCTGCAGTTCATTCTCCTTTGCCTGAATGGCTGCTTCCTGATCCCGTAGCGTCTGTTCGGCTGTATTTAACTGACGCCATCCATCCTGAATCCTCTGATCCGCCTCTGTCAGCGTCTGATAGGCATCTGTCAGCTTCTCTTCTCCCTCCGCCTTCTGCTCCTCAAGCTCTGTTCTTGCATCCTCCAGTTTCTTCTGTGCATCCGAATATAAACGATCATACCGGCTCTTTATCTGCTGTGCACAGATTTCCTCCCATTCCGCCGTCTTTTCGGTAATATAGTCCTCATACTCATCGGAATAGAGTGCATAATCCTGATCAAAGCATACAAATGCATCTGTATAATACTCGCTGTCAAAAGCCTCAGGCAATACATAAAGAAAGCCCGATATCTTTCCGTTTCCTATCGAGGTCGTTCCCCGCTCAAAGTTCAGATAATAAGAAGAATCAACCAACCCTACAACCGTATACTCCCGCTCCTTCATGACAGACAACGTATCTTTCTCATTCGTCTCTGCTACCTTGATCACCGTTCCCGGTGCAAGGGAAGAATCAATTCTGGAATCGATTACACATTCCGATGCGTTTTCCGGCAGCCGTCCGGAAAGCAGCCGAATTCCATTGATATGTTCCGGCATAGACAATGTCTTCAATACCATCTCATTGCTTCCAATCCCCGTATACAGACAGTCATAGGTATACACACCTTCTGCATATCTGACATCTGCTTCCTGAGCGAATCGCTCGATGTCATCATCATCAAATCCTATTGTCGATAGCAAATGCAGATCAAAAAAATTATTTTCATCCAAATATGAATGAACCGTATGCATCATATCCGGTTTTGTAATCTTCAGTCCCGAAAAAAAGCCAACTCCCAGCGCAATAATCGCTAATATTGCAAAAAATCGGCCAAAACTCATTTTTATCTCTCGAATTGTCGTTCTTTTCATCATTGACTTCATATCGCACCTACTTTTTTACCACTCAATCGTCTCTATATCCTGTACCGTCTCATTCATGACCATCTTTTCCACCGTACCGTTCTTTACCGTTATCACACGGTCTGCCATCGCCGTTAACGCCTGATTATGTGTAATGACAACCACTGTCATACCATTTTTTCTACAGGTATCCTGCAAAAGCTTTAGCACCGCTTTTCCTGTATTATAGTCCAGTGCCCCAGTCGGTTCATCACATAGCAGAAGCTTTGGATTCTTTGCCAAAGCCCGGGCGATTGCCACTCGTTGCTGTTCTCCACCGGAAAGCTGCGCCGGGAAGTTACTCATACGCTTCTCTAATCCGACCTCCCGCAGAACCTCTGCTGCATCTAACGGATCGCGACAGATCTGTGCTGCCAGCTCTACATTTTCGAGTGCGGTCAGATTCTGAACCAGATTATAAAACTGAAATACAAAGCCTACATCATATCTTCTATAAGCGGTCAGCTGCTTTCGATTCAGACCGGATATCTCTCTGCCATCCAGCAAAACCGTCCCCTCTGTCAGGGTATCCATGCCTCCCAGAATATTCAGGATCGTAGTTTTTCCCGCTCCGGACGCTCCTACGATCACACAGAACTCTCCCTTTTCAATCTGAAAGTTCACATCCTGAAGTGCCGCTATCTCTACTTCTCCCGTCTTATAGATCTTTTTCACATTCCTGAATTCTACAAATGCACTCATGTCATCACCTCTTCGTCTTACTTTCTTTTGATGATCCGGTAGCGTAACCGCAGCCGTATCTTCCTATAAATTTCCGTATACGCCAAAATAGGCATTCAATAACAGAATGCCTATTCAAACTTCTACTAATAGCAATATTGTCACCACTGCAATCCATCCCATGAAAATCAATTCAGTTATAACTATATTGACATATACATAACAAAAATGGGACCTACAGGGCTCGAACCTGTGACCCTCTGCTTGTAAGGCAGATGCTCTCCCAGCTGAGCTAAGATCCCATATTGTATACCTGCAATAAAAACTGCAAGCGACCCAGAAGGGACTCGAACCCTCGACCTTCGCCGTGACAGGGCGACGCTCTAACCAACTGAGCCACTGGGCCAAATATAAAATTAAAATCAGTGGACCCTCAGGGACTCGAACCCTGGACCGATCGGTTATGAGCCGATTGCTCTAACCAACTGAGCTAAAGGTCCATTAACGAGTCTCAAAACCCGTACTATTCGTTTTCACGAATAAAGCCGATAAACGGACTCGAACCGTTAACCTGCTGATTACAAATCAGCTGCTCTGCCAATTGAGCCATATCGGCATATAAAGTGAAACTCCCCGAGTAGGGCTCGAACCTACAACCCTTCGGTTAACAGCCGAATGCTCTACCATTGAGCTATCGAGGAATATCTGAGGTATCTTGTTTATCATGATTCATCATGCTTCCTTGTACCTTCAAAACATCATACAAAAAGTTTAACTTTCTAATCAAACCCGGTCACTTCGATTCCGCTTCGCTTCATCTCAGTGTCCGTTTTCTCCTTTTCTGGTCAAGCCCTCGACCTATTAGTACTTCTCAGCTCCAT